>Ga0315326_10000297_pt1 | contig 23825 bp, 32 predicted proteins | sample M180m32315metaG_FD_203457 | JGI IMG/M metagenome (GOLD analysis project Ga0315326, IMG submission 203457) | Ammonia-oxidizing marine archaeal communities from Monterey Bay, California, United States - M1 80m 32315 | ecosystem: Environmental > Aquatic > Marine > Coastal | place: USA: California... | reverse complement strand
CTTCGACGTGTAAAGTCTCATCTCGAACTGACCATGTTACAATCTGTCCCATACCTTTCATAAGGTTATGTCTTGGAAAGTTCAATAGAATAGCAAAACTACTAAACAGTTGAACTCCTTCGGTAAAGGCCGAATAGATTGCCATTGTTTTAGCAATATCCATAGGAGTTTCCATACCGAAGTTACCAAGATACTCATGTTTATCAAGCATTTCTTTGTGCTCGAAAAACTTCTGGTACTCATCATCCCTGAAACCCAAGGTTTCTAGTAATAATGAATACGCTTCTTGATGCACCGCTTCCATAGCTGCAAAAGCGGATAACATCATTCTTACCTCAGGCTGCTTAAAGGTAGGAAGGTAATGCTTTGCATACCCACAACATACATCTACGTCAGCCTGTGTAAAAAATCTAAAAATCTGTCCTAGTAATCTTTTATTGCCTTCAGACATCTTTTCTCTGTAATCTTTTAAATCATCTGCAAGGTTAACCTCATCAGGTAACCAATGCATATGTTGTTGTTGTTTGTAATACTCAAAAGCCCAAGGATAGTTAAAGGGCTTGTAATATTCTCTTTCTTCTAATAAATTCATTTTTTCACCAATGATGTACTACGTTTGCTATAATAAGAATTACGCACATTAAATTTGAAAACACTATTACAGTTCTTATTATCGCAACTGCATTATCATTAGCAGGATCAAATCCATCATCCTCGCTATATGACCCCAAAGCGTGCTTCCAAACTGTCCAAACTTTAGCCTTCACAAGCCAAGCACCCTTCTTCGTCTATACTATCAAATATATACTGTCGTAAGACTTCATCAGATACATTTTCTGCACGTTTCATTGCCTCACTTCTTAAATAATATAGAGTTTTTACTTTCTTTTTCCAAGCCATCATATGGATAGCATGTAATTCTTGTTTGGATACATTAGATGGAAAGAATATATTTAAAGACTGGCTCTGACATATATCTTCTTGCCTATCTGCTGCCATTTCAATAACCCAGCGTTGGTCTATTTCCACAGCCGTTTTAAATATTTCCTTAGTCCACTCGTCTAAAAAGTCTAAGTGCTGTACTGAGCCTCCATTCGTAATAATACTCTTCCATACTTCATCTGTATCTTGGTCTATTTCCTGAAGTGCGTGCTCTAAATACTCGTTCTTTAGAAGAGACGACCCTGATTTAGTTTTTTGTGTAAACGCATTAGCCCTATAAGGCTCAATGCTGGGAGAAGTATTACCACAAATAATACTGCTGCTAGCATTAGGAGCCACAGCGAGCAAATGAGCATTCCTAACCCCAGTATTAATCCCGTCAGGGCAAGGGCCACGCTCTTTAGCCAGTTGTCTTGTTGCATTTTGTGCTTCTCCTTTAATATGCTTGAACATCTTAATGTTCCTGCCCTTTGCCATAGCACTTTCAAAAGGTACATTATGTCGTTGCAAATATGCGTGAAATCCCATAGCCCCAAGGCCGAGACTACGCTCTGATTTTGCACTGTTTACAGCTTTCCAGAGTTCTGGAGGTGCTGTATCACAGAAGTGAGTTATTACATTATCTAACATTCTGATTAGATCAGGGATAAAATCTGAATTATCTTTCCACTCATCATACTCTTCCAGATTTACACTAGATAAACAACATACCGCAGTGCGTTCGTTATTAGTTGCAAGAGTAATTTCAGAACATAAGTTAGAATGGTTTACTTGTAGCCCAAGTTCTTTTTGAAATTCTGGTAATGCTGCCTGTACAGTGTCTGTAAACATAATGTACGGTTCACCAGTTTCAACTCTATTCTGGATAAGTTTTACCCAGAGTGTCTTTGCTGAAACAGTTTTAGTTACTTTCTTAGTGTGTGGGTCAATTAAGTCCCATGAATCATCAAAACCCTCTACTCTAGTAGCTTGCTCTATGATATCCATAAACCTATCGTTAATAAGAATACCATGATGAAGATTAACAGACTTTCTGTTAACATCACCGCCTGTAGGTTTACGAACATCCAAAAACTCCTCAACTTCTGGGTGAGATATGTCCAAATACGCTGCATAGCTTCCTCTCCTTGTTACACCTTGTGAAAACGCGAGCATCTCTGCATCCACTACCTTCATGAATGGGATAACTCCTGTACTTTCCGAACCATTCGACGTTGTAGAGCCTACCGAACGTACATTGCTCCAATAGCCCCCAACGCCACCCCCCACACTAGACAGAAAGGCATTTTCAGTGTAGTGACTAGTGAGCCCTTTTCTACTATCTTCAACAAAGTTAAGAAAGCAACTAATAGGCAACCCTCGGGTTGTTCCACCATTAGAAAGTATAGGAGTAGAGAACATAAACCAAAGTTTACTAGCATAATTATATAATCTCTGTGCATGTGCATCATCATCAGAGAACGCTTTAGCCGCCCGCGCAAACGCATCTTGGGGAGAGTCTTCCCCTGGCATTAAGTATCTATCTTGCAGAGTTTTATGACTAAACTCTGACAAGTAATTGTCTCTGTTGTAATTTATATTCATATGAAGTTATCCTTAATCTCGGCAATATTTTGCTTACCAATAGCATCGTCGCAGTATGTTACTAAATCCATTAGTTCATAGTTTTGTAATATCTGCTTGTAATTCTCATTCAGAGACTCAATATATTTATACCGACTAGGAATAGGAGCAGCATCATGGATACTAAACGCATCTCCATATTCTCGTATTAATGTTAAAGCTCTCTTTGGTCCAATGCCAGGAATTCCTGGAACATTATCTCCTTTATCTCCTGTCAAGCATTTTAGAGATATAAACTCCTCTGGAGTCACATCATAATGGTCTGACCAGTTATTTATAGTTACTTCTTTACGATTAACGTAAGAAAACCTACTAACACCTTCTTGAATAAGTAAGTCCCAGTCCCTATCACTAGAGATTAGCCACATATTCGTGAATCCGTAAGCATCTTTATTTTTTACTAAGTGTGCTGCGATGTCATCTGCTTCTACACCAGCAAATTGTAGTACCGGCCACTCTATAATATCTAAAGTACACTGATACTCGTCAAAAAACTCTTCAAACGCAATTTTTTCTTCTTCCGTTTGAGTTGAATACTTTTCTTTCCTATTCTGTTTATAGTCAGAGCGTATACCCTTTCTATAGGTAGAAGAACCTTGGTCTGCTGTGATTATTACTTGATTACACTTGTAGGAATCCGCAAGAGACTGTACAGTTTTAATGTATTCGTATCTAAAATCTGATCTGCCTTGGTGTTTCCATCGAAATGCTAAGTTTAGCGCATCAACTACAAGTGTGCCTGTTTTTCTTTGAGAATTAAAATTAAGTGCCATTTATAAATTCTACCTTTTCTTTTTTTAACCAATCCTCTGCGAGAGAAACGTAGCAGTTTAAGTCACTAACATAAATATAAGATATATGTGAGGGCTTTACTTCTGTACCTACATATATTTTTGATCTATTATACTTGAAGAACAGAAGAGGTTTTTGTCCTCCTCCGTCTGCTTGTATAAGTAACTTTTTCCACCACTTAGTTAAATGATTAGTCTTCTTTTGCGTTAGTATCTTATCAGTGAGCGGTGACTCAGCATAATTCTTTACTTCAATACAAAAGAAGTTTTTCTCATTAGGAACATATAAATCTCCTTTTAAATACTCAAGAGCACCTGACATTGGTACTCTCTCAAACTGGAGATTTGTATACTCTCTTAATAAGTCCCTTACTAGATATTCCCCTCTAGCACCCTTCGCTCTACTATCTACCATTACTCTAACCTACTTATATTTTCTTTCTTTACTACTTCGATTTTATCGAGAAGTGGGTGTGTCCATTCATGAGAGACTATATAAGTATTCAAATCTTCGTTGATTAGAACTTCTATTAGTTTCTCTCTTCCAACATCATCTAATACTGCAATAACTTCGTCTAAGAAAAGAATGTTGAGTTTAGACTTAGATATACTACTCATTAGCTTTCTTATAGCTATCAGTGTAGCGGTATTTACTCTAGCTAGTTCTCCTGAAGAAAGTGCGAGAATATCTACTATTTTGCCGTTATCTGTAACTTGTACATTTAACTTATCATTAGAGACTACAAATTCAAGAGTAAATCTACCATCAGACAACTCTGCAAGATAAGTATTCGCTAATTCTTCCAATTCTTTTACAAGGTTTTCAATCTTGTATGCAAGCAAACCATTAGTGCTGAACGCTTTTTTAAGTATTTCCAAGTTAGAGATAAGATCCTCTTGCTTACTTAATACATCTTGAACTTCTTCAAGTTGTTTTAAAAATCCTTCGGTCTGCTCTTGTATTACTTGGATTCTGGTGTTATGCTTCGTCCTGTTTTGGTTTTCCTTTGCTGCGCTCTCCAACTGCTCCTTTCTCTGAAATAAGTCAGTTCGTATGTTCTCCAGCTTGCTTTCAAGCTCTCCTTTATCCAGGAGTACCTTAGGGAGATCGTGGTCAATACTTCGATAAATTTCCTTCCAATCAGTTTCAAGATTCTGAATACGAGTGAACTCGTTATTATTCCTTTTAATTTCTTTAATTTCTGCTTCAATTTGTTCAATTTTTGCCTCCGATTCTAATACTTTTTTAGCCTCTGTGCTTGTTAGTGTTTCTATAAAACTAGGGTCTACAACTTGCTCGCAAGTAGGGCAAATATCTCCTAATGTACTTAGCTTATTTAAAAGTCGTTTTGACCCCGCTGCGATTTGAGTATGATTACCTACATCAGCTTGTAGTGTATCATAAGACTTCCGTTCCTTTATTGATGTACTTTGTATTTCTTGTAAATCAATCTGCCCCAATAGCTCACGTAGTTGTCCGTTTTTTGAAATTTTTTTATTTTTCTGTGAAATATTTTCAATTTCTTCCGTTAAAGTGTGGAACTCTTTCTCATGCTCTTCCGTATTTATTTCTAAATTTATCATTGGAAGTATCGTAGTATCACTCAATTTGTTATCTGAGAGCCATTTTTCTATCGTGTTAACAGTTGCTTGCATCCCGTTAATTTCAAGAGTAATCTGTCTAGCTTGCTCTTTAAATACTTCGAATAGACCTACATACCCTTCAAGATGTAATAGATCAATTAAAAATTTCTTACGATTTGTATCTGTTGCAGTTAGAAATTGTAGACTCGCATTTGTACTTTGGTATACCAACTGAGAGAAAGTTTTAAAGTCTACTCCAATAATCTCTTGTATACTTTTATAGGTATTGGTAGCAGTATGACTAGATATATCTTCGCCATTCTTTTCCAACCTAACTTTTACTGTGGTTTTTCTATCTATACTTACGGAATAAGTATCAGTATCTTTAGTAAAAGTTAATTTTATATTATAACCCTTACCTACATATCTATTGGGTATATCTGCTTTTTTAATCCCTTTAGAATTCTTGTTATATAAAGCCTCTTCAATAATTAAAGGTATTGAGGACTTTCCGGTACCATTTGTTCCAATAATCTGAGTTACATTATTATCATCTAAAACTAAATTATTGTCAGAACCATAGCTAAAACAATTATTCCATTGTAGCTGTTTGAGAGTAATCATTGTAAGTCCCTATAATGCTTGATATTTTTTCTGAGGGGAGTTCTAATATATAAGTGAAGTACTCGATTAACTCCTCTTCTATACTCATCTCTTTGTGTAAAAGTAGAGTAGCCTCTGTACTTCGTTTAACCACTTTCTTATCTAATAGTTCTGAGTTTTTAACTTTAGATAAGTCTTGTATATCTCCTTCCAGCTCATAAATTGTATGATTATAAGTGCTAGGTATCATGTCCTTTGGGTCTTGTACTGTTTTTCTAAGTAACTGAGGAAGACTAAACCTCTCCCACATCCATGACCAGTCTATATCATTTATTAATAAGTACCCTGTTTCTACTACATTTCTATGAAAAGTAGTTGTCATAGGGCTTCCTGGATATACAATGTTTCTTTGTGTATTGCTATGTGCATGTAAATCTCCTGCAAAAACTACAGGAAAATCTGCTAGTCTATCTAAATTCACCTCAGGTTTTACATGGGGCGGAATTTCTCCTCTTACATGAGTAAATAAAGGCATACTACTATCAAAAGCCTCTATACTACCTTCTCTATGTAAGTCTGCATAAGGAAGCACGTTAAAGCCTCTATCCTTGTCCACATAGGAAAAATCTGTTATATGAATAAAAGGATTAATATCCCTACTCACTTGCTTTAGCTGACTAAAGAAAGTTTTGTTCTTCTTTGTAGCTTCGTGATTACCATCATAGATAAGGGTTGGAATGCCTACTTTTCTTATAAAGGAAAAGTATAATTCTAGCTCCTCCATAGTTGGAAGACGATCAAAAAGATCGCCCCCAATTATGTGCATACTACACTCGTTTTCTATTTCATGAATTTGAGCAAAGAAGGCTTCATATCTTTTCTTAGCCCAGTCAACTGGGACATTTTTCTGCCCCAGTTTTAAGTGCCAGTCTGCTGTGAATAAAATCACCCTACATTAAACTCCGCTTCCAAAGTGTCATCTACTTCTGAAGTGTGTGCTTGTCGTATACGATCCAGCAACTCTTTTTGAGCATCTGGAGTTGGTCTAGACATTACTTCGTCCATAGACTTTACAGAGGCTGCAAGAGCTGCATCTTCCGCACTAAGAGGAGAAGGCTTACACTTAAGTGCCTGTAGTTGGTACTCTACATTATAAGGCAGAGGCCCAGTCTTAACACGCTTAAATTTAATATCCCATCCAGTTTCTGGATCGGTAGGATCACCGAGGTCTTCGGCAGCACTAATGATTGATTCCCAAAGCTTCTTCTTGAGATTGACAACTTTTACTTCACCGTTGTCAATACACTGAGTAGCATAGCTCCAGCCACATTTAAGATCAGGGTAGTACTCACGAACCCAATCTTTTTCTTGGTTTGTAAAGGCTTCTGCATTTCGATCAAAAGACAGACACTCTAAAGGAATGTTCTTGTCATTTTCACCCTTAACCCAGTATACATAACGAGCAAGAATATCACCTACGATACGCATGACATTGTCACCATCTTTATACTGAAAAGTGCTGATAGAAGTTTTTTGGGCAGAACCCTTTTGTTGGTTAAATGATATAGCCATTTAGTTTTTCTCCGTTGGGACTTCTTCATGAAGAAAATGAATTTCGCCATTCTCTAAAGAAAGTAGTCTATTATTGTTTAAAAAATTATAAGGATCTTCCTTCAAAAGAAGGGGATCTAGTGTTGTTTTACCGTAGGCTTTATAATCTCCATAAGACCTCAAAGAGGCAAGTGCTATGTAGACACAGACGTCTCGGTAAGAGTATTTATATGATTGGTATAGTAGAACGTCAGGATGAACTAAGAAGCTCTGCCCAGAAAAATCAATGAATGAATACTTGTAAAGTTTATCATACTTGTTTCTAGGAAGCTGCTTATCAACTAACATTTTGAAAACTCGCACTATCTCGGAAGGACTTCCTTTGCAAGTTTTAAAGATTCTATTCCAATTATATAAGAGCATATTATACCAGAAAGTCAAGGTAATGTCAAGAACTATTTTTTTATAGTTGGTCTATCTTATACCCCTGTTTCATATAGTATCCCATCCTATTGGAAGCCTGTCTTCGGGCTGTGTTTCCTTTTAGGTGGATATCTATCACTACAGGTGATATTTTATTTTCTTGTTGGCGTATGATACGCCCGATTAGCTGAGTGAGTAAAGGCTCATTATTAACAGGAGTTGCTAAAATTAAACAACTTAAGCTATCTACAGAGATTCCCTCTGAGAATATTGCCTGTGTTCCATATAGAACATCCTTTTTACCACTACGAATCTCGTCTAAGTATTCTTCCCTATCCTCATGAGGAATCTCGCCTGTAACACAGATAGACCTATCGCCTGTTAATTCTGAACAAGCCCGTAGAAAACTAACTCGGTCACTTACTACTAATACCTTATGCCCTTTAGTAGCATAAGCCGCAGCTATCATAGCTACACTATGTCGATACTCCTCTTGATTAGATAGGTGTGTTACTTTATTAGCCCAAGGAGTTCTCTGCCCGTCCATAAATCTTATCTCTGACGGGTATATAGTTATGGAAGGAACCATATAGTTCTCCTTTGGTGGCTTAAATACCTTATTACCAAAGTAGTCTCGAAACACCACATGCTTCCCATCTTTTCTTTCAATAGTTCCTGACAGGCCTATCTTATACCTAGCATAGTTTGTGTCTATTACTTTTGAAAAAGTCGGAGAGGAAACATGATGCATTTCATCTAGTATAATAGTGCCGAAATGTTTATTTATCTTGAGAATATTTCTGTATAAACTCTGAGTATTCCCAATCACGATTGGAGCATCAATTTCAAACTTTCCGCTGCCTATTATGCCCGGCGTAATTCCATATACTTTTTCTACTTCCTTTGCCCATTGGTTTCTTAGCGGTACTGTATGAACAATGATAAGTGTTTTCTGTCCTAACTTGCCCGCGATTGCAAGGCCGGTAAAAGTCTTGCCCCAGCTTACCCAAGCGTTTATTATACAATTATCTTCAAGCTCGTCATAAACCTCCTGTTGACTTGGTCGTAGTGGTAACTTAAACTCAGGAAAGTCTACGGGTATATTGATACGCCTATCGACTATTTCGTAGTCCTTCGGTATCAAATCCGTTCTTCCAATTGGTATGCTTACCAACGTATCTCGTACTCGTGCCATATTTTTTATGACAAAAGGCGGATCTCTTGGATTAAACGAAGGAATAGTATAGGTGAGTTCTTTACTTAAAAAGTCCTTGTATTCCTGGGTCACCTCAAGATAAATGCGGTTACTGATTAGTGCTTTCATTATACGACGAAGCTCTCTCCACACCCGCACTCATTTTGAACATTAGGGTTTTTAAATTCAAATCCTTCATTCAACCCTTTCTTGACATAATCCATTTCAGTACCTTTAAGATACACTAAACTTTTAGGATCAACAAAAATATCAATCCCGTAGTTTTCAAACTTTAAATCTTCTTCTATTAGTTTATCAACTGGTTCAAGTACATACATCAGTCCTGAACAACCTGTTGTTTTAACAGCCACACGAATACCTATACCCTTACCTCTATTTTCAAGATAATTGTTAATATGATAAGCTGCTTTTTCTGTCAAACTAATTTCCATTTTATACTTTTCTTTTAGTGTCTTTGAGTTTTACTTTAGAGTACTCGTATAACAACCAGGGGGTATTCCCCATGTGTAGTATGCCTGCCCACTTCCTACCATCTTCGGGGGGTCTAGGTATAGTGAAAGGAGGTCTAATACTATGCACCCACAGTAAAGAAGCAACCTCTTTTAATTCAACTTTACGGATTTTATAGTATTTTAAATTACAAAATTTAGTTTTCTCATAAGTAAAAGGAACGCCTTTTGAGTCTATAAAATTCTTCTTTGTTTGTTTCAGCAAACCCACATGACTAATCAGAGAACGCCTTAGAGGCAGTAACTCCGTAAAAGGGGTCTGTACTCGTCGAACCCCTAAAGTATCCCCAGGCATATTAGTATCATCTACTAACAGGTCATCTATAAAAAGCAACCCGTCAGAATAGCTCCAATTGTCGGAAGGTATCTGAAATACGGGGAACGATATTCGTTGAACATCCCTGTATGTTATTATCACTTTTCTGTTTATCCTTATAGTCAGCTATCGCAGCTTTTATTGCATCTTCCGCGAGTACACTACAATGAATCTTTACTGGAGGCAATGCTAATTCTTCGGCTAATTCTACATTTTTTATAGAGTTAGCACTATCTAAAGTTTTCCCCTTTACCCATTCAGTTAAAAGAGAAGAGGAAGCAATTGCACTTCCACACCCATAGGTTTTAAACTTAGCATCTATAATCACATCATCCTTTACCTTTATTTGTAGTTGCATAACATCCCCGCAAGAAGGAGCCCCTACCATACCGGTGCCTACGTTTTTTGTCCTTTCCATTTTACCTACATTTCTAGGGTTAGTGTAGTGATCTAGTACTTCTTTAGAATATGCCATATTAAATTACCTCCAAGGTAACATAGTCATGCCAATTACATTTAGCAATAACTCAAGTAGAATAAAAAACAGTACACAGGGGCCTAATTGCCATGCCCACCATTTCCAGCCCTCTAAACTATTCACCCAGGTAGCTAACTTACTTTTTCTTGCTTTATCGTAAGCTCCGCTACTCTCGCCAATTCTTTCGGCCCAATAATTGGGGTCAACCGCGTTTTTAAATTTTCTTAGTATTTTTACTAACATACTATGCTTCCATATTGTTTCTCGAATTTACCCATTGAGTAGTCATCTCCAACATCAAAATCACAGCCTACAGGTGCTCCAGGAATTGCTAGCCCTCTATCCATTTGTATGTAGTATTCTAACTGATCACAGTATAAATCTACTTCTCCATAAGGCACTTCTGCAAGTATAGAGTCATGAACTAGAGCAAAAATCTTAGCCTTATAGCCCGCTTTCTGTATAAAAGCGTGCATGTCTATAGCTCCCAATAAATTAATGTCGCTAGCAGCAGACTGGACCAAAAAGTTAAGACCAGAACGAATGCTATGAGATCGGACGCCTGCGTCTGACGATTTGACATTTGGTAATCTCCTTTTTCTTCCAAAAAAGCTATAGACGAATCCGTTTTGCTCAATGAATCTATGATTAGTTTCAATCCATTTTTTAAGAGCATGAAAAGACTTAAAGTAATCATCAATAACCTCTTTTGCTTCACTTTGACTGAAGTATGTACCTGAGTCTTTTGTAACTTGTTCACTAATTTTTTTAGGCCCCGCACCGTACATAATACCAAAGGTAACCGCTTTTGCGGCTTGTCTTTGTGTCGGAAACAGACTTGCAACGTCTTCTACTTCACAAGGTAGTCTAAATACTGTTTTAGCAATCGTACTATGAAAGTTTCCTCCTGAACGGAATACATCCATAAGGGCTTTATCTTTAGCTAATACAGCAGCTACATAAACTTCTGCTGTAGTTAAGTCCATTGCTACAATCTTGTTTCCTGGTGCAGCTTGTATACAACCTTTTACAATAGGGTTATCCCTAGGTAGTTGTTGCATATTAAGTTTACCGCTTGAAGTAAGACGACCACTAGTAGTAAACGAAAGATGAAAACCTGTGCGTAGTCTGCTATCTCTGTCCAGCTGCGGTATGATTTTGTCCAAATAAGTATTTTTAATTTTGGATCGTTGACGTATGTCAAGGATAAGTCCAGGAACTTCAGATTGGGTTGCAAGCTCTCCGAGTACTTCCGCATCCGTTGAGTTAGCACCCGTTCCTGTTTTCTTCCCAGTAGGGTTGAGACCAAGGAAGTCAAAAAGAAGGCTCCGCAACTGAACAGTGCTGTTAGGATTAAAATCTTTTCCATTTATTTTCTCAAATTTAGATATCTCAGGGTTTTCATACAATGTAGCTACAGACTTATCTATCTCTGTCTGCATTAACTCTTGAGATACGCTTAGCCTTTCTCTACTAAAAGGCACACCATTATCCTGCATATCAGTAAGAAATCTAGTGCCTGGGATAAGCAGGTTATCATATACTTTCTTCAGTTTATCATTTTGCTTAATTTTAACAAACTTTTCGTATAAAAGAAACGTACATAGAGCATCCATAGCTGCATATGTTTTCATTACATCAAAAGGAATACATTCCCACTGAAAATCAGCTTTCAATACTCCGTGTTCTTTTCTATAGTTATCCATCCAATCGTACATCGGCTTTTCATAATCGCCATAGGGTGTGTACTTGATGGATAGTGGTTTAAGACCATGCCCTCCGGGATTCTCGTCTATGAGGTAATGGAGCAACATTGTGTCTTCAAAGTTAGGGAATTTAAACTTAAAATGGTATTCAAAAAATGCCATATCAAACTTAGCATTATGAAATACTACCGTTTTCTTACTAAAAAGTTCCTGTAACAGTTCTTCAGTTCGCTCATCAAAACATTCTGTGTTAATATAAGCGCCCTTTTGGCCATCATAACAAAGCGATATACCGAGTATATAACCATCCCTAGGATATAGTCCCGTTGTTTCCGAGTCAAGTGCCACATATGTACCACTATGGTCAATAGCTGCTTGTATAAAGGCATTGCACTCCTCTGTGTCTTCAATTCCGAAAGCGATACTTTCATCTATAATAACCTCGTCAACCAAGCCTTTGATATGGTTGATTATACTCTCTTTTGAAGTTTCCCAAGTTTTACGAGCCTCAGGTTTGAATGTGAGCATCGCAGGATTAATTACGGGTAAAAATTTCTCATCTACTTTCTTACCGGAGTATTCGGTTACTGAATTGATTTTGGTAAAGTACTTGAGCGCGTCACTACCCACTAAAATAATCCAGTCGTAGTTGTCTGTGTTTATATTTATATCACAGTCTCGCTTTAATACTTTCTTAATTGTAGGGTCAGAACACAGTTGATACTGATCAAAATCAAACTCACTTTCAAACTCTCGTCTAAAGTCAGTTCTACCCTTTTTAGTTTCTACTAAGGCAACTCTAGCCATATAACTTCCTTTTTAATTTATTTACTGAAGTTTGGGATAATGCACCAGGGTCTGTATCCTTAAAATGGATATTCCTAGCTACGAGACCAGCTTTCTCACACGCACCCTTTAAATTTTCTGCCGCAGTCTGACCTGCGTCGTCTCCGTCAAAAAAGATTTCCACATACTCTGCTCCTTGCACTCGGAGCATAGACAGTTTAGCATCATTATAGTTATTAGTTCCAAAACAGCACACAGCATTAGTTAACCCTTTATCATGCAAGTTTATCATATCATAAATACCCTCTACCAATATAACAGAGCCTTGTATAAACTCTACTATAGGGAAGAAAGGTAGCTTAGCTCCTGGGGGAGAAAACTTGTACTTAGGCGTCCCACCTGTGGTGTGCCTTCCTTGAAAAGCTACTATATTACCTGATATGTCACGAATAGGAAATACTATTCTACCCACATGGTCATTATGTGAGTGTTGAAAAGCCTCAAACTTCTTATAAGTTTCAGGTCGAATATCTCTCCAGTTTCCTACATACGGCAATCTATTTTGAGGAAAGGACAAACCAACACTTTCGGAGCGTTTTTGTATAAGTTTCTTTTTAAAAAGGTCTCTCTGTTGCTGTAATTGATTTGCCCTTTCCCCAAAATGATTGAATAAATTACCTTTATACCCACACGAAAAACAGTTGAAAATACCAGTAATCTGGTCTATTCTCATACTAGGATTTCTATCTGCATGCTCAGGGTTTAGACACTTTACTAGATAGTCTGCACCCTTCTGCATGAAATAAATATTCTTCTCTTGTAATAGCCTTTCTATTTCCATTAAGCCCTTTCATGCGGTTTATAGTCTGAATCTTCTTCTTGACCATCTGAATTTAAATCAAGCATATCCCGTACTTTTTTCTTATAGCTCTCTATAAACTCTAATATTTCTTCTGTTTCTTTCGAGATAGGAATTTCGTCTTCGTCTAATTCTTCTACCATTTTTATTAATCCCAAAACTTAGTAGTCTCTTGTACCATACTTGGTAAACAATATGCGGTTATGTCTCTAGCAACATACGTGTAGTATGAATCACTATCATTGTATGTGCCTGTTTCTATTTTGTGGGCAAAATAGTTACATCTGTTTATATCTTTAAAATACATCTGATCTGTAGGAACAGCTGTTCCTCCAATAAGTACTTTTAATAAAAATGCCATTACCATTTATCTACCTATATCCTCAATACTTTCTCCACTAATTACTTGATACGCACCCTTATTGTACGCAGGTGCGATTGTATAACTACTAGATATTTCTTGTTTGTATGTCTCATCCTTCTCAGGACGATACGGTGTCATTGGAGCAGACGGGTAATAAGGAGTTTCTCTAATAGTAGGTTCTTCTCTATTAAGAGTATGAAATATAACTTTTTCTTTTCTTCTTGCTGTGGAAATTTTCTTACGTCGTCTACCGCTCATAGTGTGCCCCATACTTCTTTGAATAACTGACATTCGGACTCCATTAATTTTAAAAGTATATTATACTAAAGATGACATTAAATGTCAAGATATATTTTTAGAGGTCGTCTATGTCTTCGCCAGTCTTTTGGTCGTTTGCTTCTCTCTCCTTTGGAGTTAGAGAAGATTCTGGACCAATCTTTAATGTTTCCCAGTCCATTGTAGAAGTAAAAGAACGCATAGCGGCTGCTCTCATCTTAACACAATTAAATGTGATACAACCGTCTTCTTGACTCCAGGGTTCCATAGAATATGCTGCATCAGCAGCGTCAAGAATACCTTTGGCGAATCGAGCTTCACCGCTAGCGTCTGTTTGGTATGGCGAGAATATTGGGGTTTCAAATTCTTGCGCCATGCTCTTCAAAGCCTTACTAACTTCTATTTGTTCTGTCCAATCGTATTGCCCTCCACGAGAAGGTATACTAGATCGCTTAACTTGATTGATATAGTCGACTATAACTACGCCAACATCCATCTTGCTTTTAATTTTTTTATCAAGTTCGGCTCTTATCTTAGAGATAGTAAGAGAGGGGTCATAAACTACATCTAACTGTTGAGCTGGGAGAAGCTCACAAGTTGATTTTAGTTTATCGTGGAACTTTTCAAAGTCCCGATGATCTCGGTACTCCGCAAGTCGCTCTTGGCTATCTTGATATCGGGCAGCCCACCAACCAGCAACCTTTTCCCACTCCGTTACGTTAAGATTTTTAGCGCGTAGACGTGAAAAAGGTATATCAGTTGCAATCGAACAACACCGTTGCAGTATCGCTCGGCTATCCATCTCAATAGTGAAATAGATTGCAGACTTTCCAGATTCATAGACATTGTTAGCAATATTAGAGCAGGTAATAGATTTCCCTGCCCCTCGGCGACCGCCTACTAAGATTAAGTCTCGGGGGGAGAACGAAATCTCGTAGTCATTATCGGTATTCAAGCCGAGAGGCAGGTACTTTCCTAACTCCTCATCAGGTTCAAACAAGGGAATACGTTGCATACTCTCTTGTGGTTCTTGAAGGTCTACTTTATTTTCGATATCAAGAACAATCTGGTGTAGGTGTCCTACGGACTCCTCTGCATCCTCAAAGGACATAGAGTTATCAACGTAATCCTCAAGTGACAGTAGTATCTCTTTTTGAGTATACTCATTTTTCAGATACTGAAGAAGCATATATGCATCCGCATCTACTTCAATAGCATCTATGGCGAAGAGAAGTTCCTTAGTGGCACTATCTCTTAGCTCAAACTTGAGGTCTTCAAACGTGGGGAGCTTATGAAATTTTTCACAATGCTTGTCTATCTCAGAAAACAATCTGTGGTAGGCTGTGGGCAAGTAATGCTTACGCACTGATGACCAAGACTCAAAATCTTGCACATCTAAAACTTGCTTTATAAAAGCACTTGCGATATTCAATGGTTCCCCCGAATGAAATGTAGCTAGAACAACCCCTTGTCCTAGCTACATGGTTTTACTACTTCTTAGGAAGCAGCAGCTTTTTCTTTCTTTGCAGCTCCATCATAGTCTGACGCTGTCAGCCCACGACGGGTAAGCATAGTTTTGACGCCTCTGGCAGTTTTACCAATCGCTTCTGCAATCGCTTCTACTGTCATGTCAGTTACATCGCCCAGATCAGCCAAAGGATCTTCCTTTGCTGAGCCTTTTGTGTGCTCTTGACGGGGGATAGCGTCGATTTCACCGGAACGAAGAAGGCTAAGAGCCTTACCACGAACACTGTTTACAGTACGGTCAAGTTTCTCTGCGATTGCTTCCACAAACGCGCCGTCGTTAACCATAGCTACGAAGGTACCTTCCTCTTCGGGGGAGTAAGTCCTAACAGTCTCCACTTTAGGAGCAGCTTTAACATGGCCAGTAAGTTCCATAGAAAGAATCTTACCTTGAATAGACTTAGGACTAAAAGCCCCAGCTTCAAAGTGAGATGCGATCTCTGCGTAGGTATACTCACCGCTGTTGTCTTGGACAAAAGCAGAGAGAGTAGCTTCTTGAGCCTCGCTGAAAGCGCGTGCACTTTTAGCGGAAGCAAGTTCTACTTCAAAACCCATTTTTCGCAGTTTGCTAGAAACTGACCGTGTAGTAGTCTCAAGTTGGTCTGCAGCTTCTGCTACAGTTGCTTGAGAAACTGGTACTTCATCACCGACGAAATTAGTGAGCTCGTCAGTACGCTCATCAGTCCACTTAGGCAGTGTTGCCATTGGTTTCTCCTATAAAATCTAATAGATTAGTTACTATTGTTATGCCAGACTCTCTGGCCTTTTTTGTTTTTGCAGATTCTATTCCACTTTCATTCACGAGAATGGTTACATCTTTTGTAATAGTACTCTTTACTGCGTATCCTTGGGCTGCTAGTGCCTGGGTTGCGGCAGCTTTAGTTTTAAAACTTGTTAGTTTACCACTAATACATACTGTGCTTAGGGTCTTTACTGCTTCTTTACGTTTCTCAAACTTAAAATCAAACGGTAAAAACTCAAAATTATTAATCCATTCATCTTCGTACCAACCCATTAAACTCTCAGTAGTCTTAATTCCAAGACCCGCGTCACGACATTTGCCCATGCTAAGCTCATTGAGGCCGCTAATTGTTGTGGACAATTTCTCTGTTGCAGTCTTTCCGACTAAGGGTATACTAAAAGCTGGCAGTAATTGGTTTAATGTAGCTTTCTTACTATGTTCAATCTCTACAAATAGCTTATCTGCAAGCCGTTCTGAGGAGAGAGCAATCTTTGTAAGATCATAGTCAAGCGCATATAATTCCCATAAGCAGGTAATTGATAGCTTTTCTATAGTCTTTGGCCCAAGCCCTTTAATTTTTAGGGTCTTGGCAAAGTGCTCAATTTGTTTACTAATTTGTGCAGGACACTGAGTGTTCTCACAAAACAATAAATCATTTCTCCACGCCAAAACAAAACCACACGAACTACAAGTAGTAGGGGCTAATATCGCTTGCATGAAGAGTCCTCTGAAATTGAAAGTATATTATATCTAATTTTGAGATTAGTGTCAAGAATTATTTTTAGTTAACCCGTCGGACAATACGGGGGATGATTTCACCACTGCGTATGACTTCGACCTCGCAACCAATTTCCAACCCTAACTCATTAATGTATTCCATATTATGCAGTGTAGCTCGGGAAACTTGTGCCTCTCCGATTGTAACTGGGTCTAATATTGCTACTGGTGTTACCACTCCTGATTTACCAGTCTGCCAGACTACATCAAGTAGTTCTGTTATTACTCCCGCTTTCTGTTCTTTGAGAGCAATAGAACCTCGTGGGTGGTGTGCAGTAAATCCTGCTTCTTCCCACTCTTTTAGATTATCAAATCTGTAGACTATACCGTCTGTGGGTAGGTCTTTATAGGTAAAGGTAGTGTTAGTACAGAACCCAAGACCGTAGCAAAAGTTGAGTTTTTGAGTCCAGTACTTAAAGTTATTATTTGGTCGCATATCATGCACTATAAAAAATAAGTAAGGTGCTCGTTCAGAAAACTCCTCTTCACTTTTAAGTCCTAAGGAACCCGCTGCATAGTTTCTTGCATTAGGAACAGTATCAGCTGCTACTACTTCACCATCAATCTGACAGAGAGAGTTGTAGGTAATCCACCAAGGAACTGTTTTAAGGTAACGTACATTCGCTGTAATGTCAACCCCTGTTTTACCGTCCCCACGACTTGTAGCTCGTACTAACGCTCCTTTATCATAAATGAGAGATATAGCAGCACCGTCTAGCTTGGGTGTCTCGACAACTTCTTTGTCACTCATCCAATCCCAGACTTCTTGCTCTGAAAAAGATTTTTGTAATGAATACATAGGAAAGAGGTGCTTAACACCGGAGTCGGCAGTATAACCAACCTCTTTGTCATTACCTTCTAAAGCGTCCCACTCTTCATCACTTAACGGACTTTCACCATCTTCGTAATAAAGTTTGGCTATCTTGTTCCTGTATGCGTAATCTATATCTGTCATAGGTTCTCTCATTTATTTACAGATATTATACTAGAGAATACATATAAAGTCAAGATTTATTTGGGGCATCCTCCGGATAAATCTCTTTAATTAGCTCACCAAAGTTTTCTTCTATGATTTGTCTAGACTCAGCAAGAGATATAATCTCTGTTAGAGCACGGAATAGCTCTCTAGAATTATTAAAGTCAAGTGGAAGGGCTACCCCCGTAGGAGTAGGCTTCCATTCTTCTTCAAAATCCATATAATACTTTCTTAGATGCAGGTATTCTACACCCCTGAAAGTATTGACAGTGAGCCGTACTTGCTCTTGTTTTTCTTCGTCGTAATGAATTACGTGCTCATAGATATTAACAGGATCAGTCATATCTATCATGATTCATTCTTCAGTACAGAGGCTAAAGGGACTACACTTGTTACATTAAAAGGCTTTAACAGACGGTAAGAGTCTGTATCCCAGCAAAATAGTAATAGTGTATTGCTTGTCTCTTTTGCCCTGTTTTTCTTGCTCTGAATATAAGGCGTACTAAAGTCCAACGTGCAAACATTGTACTTTAGTTTTTTTGAGTTCTCACTACGATAAGTAATGATTGCGTCGCCGTACTCCGTGACAAGAGCAGTTAGTTCTTGCTTTTTCACTAAGGCTCCTTAGGTTTAGGTGGGTAAAATCTTTTACTGTCCTATACCTAGATGTAGCCTACATAGTACTAGTCAAGCAAACCAGTAAAGTACTGAGCAGCTTTACCTGTTAACTTAGATATAATATCTTCATCAACTGCGTGTCCACGAGCTATAATAGCTGCGGAAAGGGCATCCTGTGCGGCTTGCTTTGATACCCTACTTCTACCACCAGGACTACCGGCAGGGCTGCTAGAAGCTTCTTTCTTCACATACACACCAGCTTTGCTAAGAATCATGCGAACTCCGTTAGGGCTTTCACCTACTTCGTCAGCTATATCTTTTACAATCTCCATAGATGTTTCGGGAGTTGGGTTTTCTGCTTCGTACTGTTCTATTACTTGTTCTTTTTTACGTTCATCCCACGCCATTCTGCGTTTCCTTGTTTTAGTTTTCATTCCTGGACAAGTGCCCAGCCTATCTATTTGCTGTTGATAAAATCGGTCGCCCATAGGTTTCCTTGATTTTGAAATGATATTATATCGCGATTTAACATTTGTGTCAAGAATTATTTTTCACTTGCTAGTATTAAATCTGCCTCCATTCTAGTATACTATCTTTTACGATATCTTCATACATATTTGTCTCAAGAGATACTGCCACTACTTTATCACTATAGTGGTTACTTGGTGAGTTATATCCACCTATTAAAGTGTAGGTGCCTTCATGTATTTTATCCGAAGTTACACTTTTATACTTTATATAACACTTTCCTACTGCTAATGCTTTTGATAGTTCGTTTGTGTTCATATCTTATTTAGATTAACTCCATACTCCTCTAAATGAGAAAGCTTGCCCAGTTCACAGGCGAGGACAAAGGCATAATAGCCACCGACAGTATCATTTTCTGTATTTTCCAGAATATATACTCGGTATCCTTTACTTTCATAGTTATTCTTTACTGTTATTTCTGCATCTACGATTGCAGGTGCGTGGTACTTTGCTGACCATACTTTCTCGCCAGGGTTAAACGTATCTGCTACACAATTCTCAGGAATTATACTAGGCTGAACGCGCTCCTCTTGGCTTGCAGGTCGTTGTGGTACTCCTACTCTATCGAGTATAGAGCGTACAAACCCTGCTGACCGATACAACCCCGCTGCTATTTCAGAGATAGACTCTCCTTGTAAATAGTTTGTTATAGCTTCAGTTATCTCGTAAGCCTGAGCTTTTTTACCTTTGTTTGTAGCCTTTCGTTTTGCTACATACTCTTTACGCTCTTGGAACTCTGTTATGATCTTATTCAATCTCGTAGTGTTATACGAGATGTTAAGTATCTCACATGCTTCCTTTTTCGTGATGGCTTTCTCTTGTGAGAGCAGTCCTATCACTTTCTCTATGTTCGTGTTCGTTAGGTTCTCGTAGTCTCTTTTCTTCACTCTTGGCAATTAATTCATCCTCTAATTTAAACATTAAGCAACACATAGCATGTGCAAGGTGTGATAACCCTGTTTCTTCGTCTGCACTTTCACCGTCTATGTGTGCGAAAATATGTCTCAAAGCAGCACTAGTATACCTATTCTGTAGGTCGTCTACTTTCCTCCAGTTATGAGGATCGTACTTCTCTGCCCCAAATGTTAACACTTTTCCTACTTCATTTATAGACTTAGGAGGTAATAAATATAACTGTGGCTTTCCACCGTCGTACTTTCTTCCTTGTTCTAAGTTCATCATGATTTCAAGTAGTTCATCTCCTTCCTTACTCTCATACCTACCACACCAGTTACAAGGCTCTCCTTTAATTGTGGCAAGATGGCCGCTGTAATAGTCGCAAAAGTGATGCCACCAATCGTCTGGGTTCTCTTTCATCTAGTAATCCTCTGTTCATATTCTGCTTCTCTTTCGTCCCACCAAGGGGGCTTATCCCTGTACTTCCAAGAAGCAAAGGCTGCTTTGTCCTTATGATAGAAATTCCGGTACGCAGCTACTGCATCGTTTCCTTTGAGGGAGTCAGGCATGGCCTGTGCAAAATCAGATAGTCCACTTCGTGGTAGGCTAACTGGTGATGGTAGCTTAAGTATAACTTCATGCACGGATTTATGGGACTTGCCATATCTGTATCCGTACTCTTCATTAAGGGCAAGAGCGTAGCAGAATAACCATTCGTAGTTATCCAGTGAGCTACGCGCCCAAATGGTACAAGGATGGTTGTACATAGTAGGAAGATAAGGAAAATCTCTAACAGTGTTTGTCTTTGCTGCTTTAATGACTGCCCACTCTTCTTTCGTAAGTTTTCTAGGAACGAATCCAATGTATTTTTCTACCCAATGATTTGTGCACAACATTTGTGCTGCCTCTAAAGGCATTTTGACAATGTGTTTGTCAACATGATACTCTGCACACTTATCAATGTTTTTATCTAATATAAAAATATTCATGCGCGTATTATACTTCTTTTCAGTATTTATGTCAAGAACTATTTAGTCTTCATACGCCTTAATTACACTTGGAAAATGAGTACCTATTATATCCCAGCACAGTTCTGCAATCTTCTGGTGCTCTTTCTGTGTTCCATTACCCATCCTTAATTGACAGTAGTGTATCCAGCTACGAAGAGTTCCAGCCATATACAAAGTAGTACTAGTAAGCCCTTCAGGAAGTACTGCTCTGGCTTGTTCCTTTGCAATTCCCTGCTGTAACGCCCATTCGTATACTTCTCTATTTTTCTTTAAAACTTCGACTTGCTTCATTTGCCAACTTTCAGACAACCTTTTATCCTCTGAAATATCAGAGTCAATATCAATACTGTTTTGTCTGTTCTTTGGGTCTTGTTTACGGGCCTCTCTACTTTCAAAGCCATCAGATATTGCATACCTCTGACTGAACTCTTGATAAGAAAAGCTACGGTGTCGTACTATTTGGTGTGAGATGTCTCTAGTTGTCTGAATAGACATAGTAAGAGATACCATCTCGAAAGGACTCCAGTGTTCATTTTTGATTAGGTACTTTAGCAACCCCGGAGCTGTTTTACTATTGTTCTGGTTTCCAGGATTACTAACTCTAGCACAATAGGCTACGAACTCATCTGCGCTTCCTGTGTCTGTAATTGCGGACGGTTTAGTTAATGCTACTAATTCTACTTTCACTTACGATACATTCTCCATTCTAGTCATTAATCTTTCAGCTCGATTCGTTACTTGTCGATACCATTGCGAATCTCGCCCCTCTACTGCTGCTTGTATCCAATCTTGGTGTTGCAATTCCCTACTAAAGTTCTTGAACTTAGATAGGCGAGGCCTACCCATATTGAACATCATATTAATTAAAATCTCTTTTACCTCTTGAGGCGCACTCGCAAACCAAGGGTATAGTATTCTACACTCATCCGCTGCTGTTTGTAGGTCATCTACTAAACAAGAGTCTACTCTTTCCTTCGTTACTTTACTTCCTATTTCTAGGTGCTTCTCTGGGTCGGAATCTTTAATTAGATGCCCTACTCCAAAGGTCGGATAGCCTAAGTGATCATTATAGATTTCATACACTACACCTTCGTCTTCCTTAATTTGATTTATTAAATTTTGTGTTATCATTAATATACCTTTATTAAATCCCAGTTCATAGGTTCTTCTGACCGTATTTCTACGGGATGTTTTTCCATGTCCACAAACTTTATTAGTTTTGGACTTATTTTGTTTACTTTAATAGCTTTGTAACTCTTAGCAACTCTACGGTAGCTTGTATTACCTTCTGCGTCTACTTCTTTTGCTGCTACAAACCAGATAGTTAAATGATATTCTTCATAGATTATCTTCTTCCACCATCTAACAAGCCAGTTTTCTTTTGGTACTGCTACTTGTACAGTGTTTTTTCGTGCTGGAAGCTCTACTCCTCCGCCCATTAATTACCTCCAAATAATTTAGGGAGCTTAAAACCACTTGTCTTCTCTGTGATAGCTTCCTTAAACTCTTCTTGGTTTGGAGCAGTTTCTTGATCTGCTTGTAGCTCTGCATTCTTTTCAAGCCACTCTTCAGCTTCGTCAGCTGCATCTGTAGCCTTTCTGTAATACAGTATTATTTCTTTTTGTTGGCGAATAAACCTGCGTATCTCTTGCAAGTTATAAGCCATACTTTCATACCCTGCAGGCGTGAGGGCGATTACTACAAACTCTGCACCCAGTAGTTCTTCTACTTTTGCAACTGCTTCTTCGTAGTTATTTTTTGTAATAACAAACCATGTCACATCTTGCATGGTTATTTCTTGCGGTAAGGGTGGCTGATAGATGTCTAATTTAACCTCCGTTGTTACTACTTCTACAGGAGGTGGAGGAGTGTAATCTACAGTCGGTAGAAAACTACACCCACTACTCAGGAGTATCGTAAGACTGCTCAGCGCTAGTATCGTCGGCTTCATCTAATTCCCTGCTATCTGCTTCTACTTGGCGAAAGACCTTCGCCGTTCCACTATTAATTTTAGGTTCCATATACTCTGGCCGTGCCCTTGCGGTTTTAGCCAAGCTATGCCTTTTAAATACGTCTAAATACTTATTCTTTTCCATCTCTAAAGCAGTTGCTTTCTTAGTAAGACTTGCAAATGCTTGAGCTTGGGCTTTCATTTGCTTTTCCATGTTCTTAATAGTATTCATGTTAGTTTGTGCAGCCGTTTGAAGAGCCACGTTCTGTTGGGTTGCTGCTGCAATATCCATCTGTTGTTGATTTATTCGGTTATCTTTTTCCTTTACTACTACTACGTGATACCCGTATCCAGCACCTCCTATAATGAGAAGTATAGGTAGCATTTTAATCATTCCAAACATATTTTTCTCCTACCTTGGCACATCATCGTCAACATCTATTAGACCTTTATTTATTAGATAGTTGACTGTGCCTTTAATTCCTACTTGCTTTCCGAGATGCCAGCAATGTATTCCACACCCTATAAGACAGAATGCAAATATTACAAAACCAGCTAATGTTGTTACCATGTTTATTCTCCACACGTTATTATTCTCAGAAGGGTATATTATACTATAAAACAACTGTCGTGTCAAGAAACATTTTTAGAATGTGCAGTAAAAAATAGTTCTTGACATAGACCTCTTACTTTGCTATAATACTCTCATGAAAATTTATAAAAAGAAGCCTTGGAGTAGAGTCGAAAAGGGTATACTATCTAAGTACTACTATAT
>Ga0315326_10000293_pt1 | contig 23938 bp, 22 predicted proteins | sample M180m32315metaG_FD_203457 | JGI IMG/M metagenome (GOLD analysis project Ga0315326, IMG submission 203457) | Ammonia-oxidizing marine archaeal communities from Monterey Bay, California, United States - M1 80m 32315 | ecosystem: Environmental > Aquatic > Marine > Coastal | place: USA: California... | reverse complement strand
AAAACCTAAAATTATAGAAATAATGAGTCCAAATAACCACCCTTTATCAGCAAAAAAAGATCCATCACCTCCTGTAACTGATACAAACTGTTGAAATGACTGATTAGCCTGGAACATATTTCCTCCGCCAAGTGCTCCACCAATACAACAAATAGAGAAAAATACTGCCAGTACTTTTCCTAAAGAAGCATGCCCCTTCTCTGCTAAGCCCTTCGAAAGATAATGCATAGGGCCACCAGAAACAGTCCCATCATCATTAATAACTCTATATTTTACACCAAGAGTACACTCACAAAATTTTAATGACATACCTAAGAAGCCAGCTAATATCATCCAAAATGTTGCACCAGGCCCTCCTACTGCTACAGCAACAGCTACTCCAGCAATATTTCCTAAACCTACAGTCCCAGATATAGCAGTGGACAAAGCTTGAAAATGAGAAACCTCACCTTTAGAATCAGCTTTATCGTATCTACCTCTTACTAAATCTAGCGCGTGCTTAAACATTTTTAGATTTATAAAATTAAAATAAAAAGTACAAAATATTGATCCGGCTATTAGCCATAGTACAATTAGTTTAATATCAGCACCTGCTATACTTACAGAGTAAAACACTTTGCCTACTACAAAATCTGATATAGGGGTCAACCACTCATTAATTGCTGAATCTATTCCGTCATTTGCGAATGAAAACTTTGAATATAAAAAAGCAAAACTAAAATATAATACTTTCTTAAAAATAGACATTATAAATCTCCCCTATATTATATATATTTAACATATTAAATAATACACACTTAAGCAAAGTTAAAATATTAACTAACTGCAGAGATATTTAATTGTTTCCAAACTATTTTTAATGAATCTACCAAATTATCAATCATTTTTTCATCATGTAAAGGATTGGGAGTAATCCGTAATCTTTCTTTTCCTTTAGGAACTGTAGGATAATTGATAGGTTGAACATAAATTGAATGATTAGAAAGTAATAAATCTGAGGCTTTTTTACAAAGCACTGGATCTCCTACCAATATAGGAACAATATGACTTTCTGACGGCATTACTACTATTCCTGTTTGTTTTAATTTTTCTTTAAGACTTTTTGCTCTTGCTTGATGAATAATTCTTTCCTCATTTGAATTTTTTAAATGTTTTACCGAGGCTAATGCACCAGCAGCTATTGCAGGAGGCAAGGAAGTAGTAAATATGAAACTTGATGCAAAAGACCTTATAACATCTATTATATCTTTATTGGAAGCAACATACCCCCCCATTGTACCATAAGCTTTAGCTAATGTACCTTCAATTATATCTAATTCATCCATTAAACCTTCTCTTTCGGCAATACCCCCTCCTCGCGGACCATACATTCCAACAGCATGAACTTCATCTAAATAAGTAAGAGCATTATTTGCTTTTGCTACTTCACACAACTCTTTTATAGGGGCTATATCTCCATCCATAGAATAAACTGATTCAAAAGCTACTAATTTTGGCCGATCAGGATGAATATTTTGAAGAATATCCTCTAAATGTTTAGGGTTGTTATGTTTAAAAATAAATCTTTCTGCCTTACTATTTTTCATACCTTGAATCATAGAAGCATGATTTAATTCATCTGATAATACCACGCAATCAGGTAATATTGAAGCAATTGTGCTTAAAGATGCTTCATTAGAAATATAACCAGAAGTAAACAATAATGCTGACTCTTTATTGTGTAGGTCTGCTAATTCTTTCTCTAACATTACATGATAATGGGATGTTCCGGATATATTTCGTGTGCCTCCTGATCCTGCACCAGAAGAATCTATAGCCTCATGCATTGCGTTTAAAACGTTTTTATTCTGTCCCATTCCTAAATAATCATTAGAACACCATACAGAAACTTCTTTTTCTTCTGAATCAGAGTAATGCATAGCATTAGGAAAATTTCCTAAAGTTCTTTTGATATCATTAAAAACTCTGTATCTACCCTCAGATTTTAGAGAATCTAATGCGCTTGAAAAAAATTTATTATAATTCATAATATTTAATTATTATTAATAACTGTTAATATTTAAACCATATATGCATATATATAAATAATTACTAGAAAAAAGAAAGTTATTTACAATGATTCTATATGAACTTGATGCTATTAATGAACAATATTTCAGTCCATATACATGGCGAATTTTAATGTCCCTCAACCATAAAGATTTATATGAAGATACTAAAAGAGTTCAAGTTAAGTTCTCTGATAAATCATTAATTAGTCATAAAGGGTTTAAAACCGTTCCTGTTCTTGAAGATGGGAATATTTGGATTGGAGAATCATTACAAATAGCTAAATATTTAGATGAAGCATATCCAGATAAACCATCACTATTCGGTGGAAAAGAAAATATGGAACTTACTAGTATTATTAATAACATGCTTGATCCAAAAATTTTAAGTATTTTAGCTCGTATTATTGTTGCTGATGTGTATAAAGTTTTACAACCAGATGACAAGAATTATTTTAGGGAAACTCGGGAAAAAATATTAAATAATAAAATAGAAGATATAGAACTTGAAAGCAAAAAATATATTCCCATTTTGCAAAAAGAATTAAATCCTTTTAGAAGAATAATTAAAGATAATGATTATTTTACTGGTAACAAGCCAATGTATTGTGACTATTTATTATTTGGTTTTTTTATGTGGGCTAGAAATACAAGTCCCAAACAACTTCTTGATAGAGATGATGTTCTTTGGCAGTGGAGGAATAGAATGTTAAATTTATTTGATAGGTTTGCTAAAAAATCAAATGGATATGAAATTAAGTAATACTATAACCGCCATCAACTGTAATAGTTGTTCCTGTAGTATAACTGGCTCTATCACTAGCTAAATATACAGCTGCACCAGCTATATCTTCAGGCATACCCCATTTTTTCAATGCCGTTCTTTCTGTAATTTTTTCTCTTTGTTCATCTTCTTCACTTAAGGCTTTTGTAAGTTTAGTTTCAATATAACCAGGAGCTATTGCATTTACTCTTACATGATGCTCACTCCAACCATTCGCTAAACTTTTTGTTAAACCTACTAAACCTGTTTTAGATGCAGTGTAACCAGGGGACATAGGAGAACCAAAAAAAGAAAACATTGACGCAATATTAATTATGTTACCATGAGTTAAAGCCAATTTAGGTAAAGCTTCATGGCTCATTCGCATTACACCCATTAAATTAGTATTTATTACATCTGCAAAATGTTCAATTCTATATTCCAAGCCTCTTTTAATCCTACCGGCATTATTAACTAAAATGTGTAATTCATCTATTTCATCAAAGATCTTTTCAATTGATATATCATTTGTAACATCCAATTTTATCTTACGTAAGGTTCCAAATTTTGTTTTATCAATACACTTTTCTAAACTTTCATCAGATTGGGCTGTTACAATTACTTCTGCTCCAGCTTCTTGGAAACCTTCAGCAATTGCATAACCTATTCCTGATGCCCCACCTGTGACAAGTGCTATTTTTCCTTTTAAATCAATTGTATATGCCATAGTTTACCTCTTAATTAATAGTGTTTACTGGACTAAGTACGTCTTTCTCAAGAAAAAACATTTCAATATTTTTAGCTGCTAACTCTACCATACCTTTCCTTGCCTTAACACTTGCGCTACCTGCATGAGGAGCTAAAACAACATTATCCATCTTTGCTAATTTGATATCATAATTAGGTTCAAATTCATATACATCTAAGGCACAGCCTGAAATAAGTTTATCTTCTAAAGCAATTATTAAATCACTCTCTTTAACAATAGGACCGCGAGCTATATTTATAAGAAAACTATCTTTTTTCATGTTTTTAAATTCTCTAATAGTAATTAGGTGCTTTGTCTCATTTGTTAATGGACAGAGTATAATTATGAATCTGCAAGATTTTAATAAATCTAATAATGAGAGCCATTCAGCATTAAGAGATTCCTCAATCTGCTTACTTAGCCTATTTCTATTATGATATTTAATATTTAAACCAAATGGTAAAGCTCTCTTTGCAACATCTTGACCAATACTACCCATACCTATTATACCTAAGCTTTCTCCTTTTAAATCTGCGCCCCATAAAAGATGATAAAAATTAGCTTTAAAGCCTCCTGACCTTACAATTTTATCTCCCTCAGGAACTCTTCTTACTACAGCTAATAATAATGCCATTGACATATCAGCAACTGCGTCATTTAAAATTCCAGGAGTATTAGTTACTTGAATACCCATTTTCGTACAAAATTTTGCATCTATATTATCAAAACCTACACCAACGTTACTTACAATCTTCAAATTAGAACATGATTGTATTAACGACTTATCAATTAGAGAGGATTGAACTAATATACCATCGACATCAATTACTCTATCCAAAAGTTCTTTTCCAGATAGAATACTCCTAGCAGTATCATGATGATCTATATCAAAATATTTTTCCAATCTAGATAAGAGATCATCAGACAACCAAGAATGAACAAAAATTTTAGGCTTAACATTTACTTCCATTTAACAACTTTTTGGCATTGCTCACCCAATTTTTCTATTCCTAAATGCATTTCATCACCATGCTTTAAAAATTTTTGAGGTTTCATACCTGCTCCTACTCCAGGAGGAGTACCGGTAGCAATTAAATCACCTGGTTCAAGAGTCATATAATGACTAACATAAGAAACAATTGTTTTAACATCAAATATCATAGTGGATGTATTACCAGTTTGCATACTTTTTCCATTTAGGTTTAACCAAAGGTCAAGATCTTGAACTCTTCTCACTTCATCTCTTGTAACAAGCCAGGGACCAACAGGACAGGATGTATCAAATCCCTTTCCTCTTATCCACTGACCACCTGCAGCTTTCATTTGATATTCTCTTTCAGAAACATCATTTACTAATGTGTAACCGGCAACATAGCTTAATGCTCGCGATACACTAACTGACCTTGCAGTTTCTCCTATTACAATACCTAACTCTACTTCCCAGTCCCCACATACACTATCTTTAAGCTTTGAGCCTTTTTTTCCCAACACTAAACCTCTAGGTAGCATAACATCATCGTTAGGGCCGGACAATGCACTAGTAGGTTTCATAAACATTATTGGTTCACTGGGAATAGGACTCCCTGTTTCTTTTGCATGATCTACATAATTTAATCCTATACATACAATTTTTCCTATTCCAGAAAAGGGAACACCTAATCTTTTTTTACCTTTTACAAGAGGAAGTCTATTAATATTAACTGCAGATAGTTTTTTTAGTTTTGAAGAGGACAATGTCATCCCATCTATATCAGAAATTTTCTTAGATAAATCTCTAATATTTCCATCTGAATCAATAACACCTGGTTTTTCTTTACCTTTAACTCCATACCTTACTAATTTCATTATATTCCCCTTTATGAAAAAAATTAAATAATTATAAATTTAAATATTCTATAAAACCCAATAAAAAGTAAACATAAAATCTATTTAAATCTATAAAAATATAATATATATTAATATATCTTTATATTTTTGGGAGAATTATAGATGGAACCACTAGCTATTCGCTTACACGAAAATGACAATGTAATAACTGCCAAGTCAGATATTGATAATAATATTAAAATTGAAGAAGAAAATATTATATGTAACCAATATATTCCTGTAGGTCATAAAATTGCTACAAAAAATATTAGTAAAAATGAAGATATTATTAAGTATGACAATATAATTGGTATAGCAAAGGAAGATATAAAAATAGGAGATCATGTTCACGTTCATAATACAGGCATGGTAGACAAAAAAAAAGATTATGAATTTTCTGAAGGTTGTAAAAATATAAATATTTTACCAGAGAAAGAAAGAGCTACATTTTTAGGATACAAGAGATCAAATGGAAAAGTAGGTACTAGAAATTTCATCGGTATTATTTCTTCTGTAAATTGTTCAGCTACAGTTTGTAAAAAAATAGCTGAAACATTTAATGAAGAGAGTCTATCAGAATACGAAAATGTAGATGGCATAGTTTCTATTACTCATGGGACTGGATGTGGAATTAACAGTAAAGGCTTAGGATGGGAACTACTACAAGCAACTATTTCTGGTTATTCTAGGCATCCCAATTTTGGAGGTCTAATTGTAATAGGGTTAGGATGTGAAGTTAATCAAGTAAGTGGAATGGCTCAGTCAATGAGTTGGGCTAACTCAGACACATTTAAAATGATGACTATTCAAGATGTAGGAGGTACTAGAAAGACTATACAAGAAGGTGTTGAAATTATTAAGCAAATGCTCCCAATTCTTAATAAAAATAAAAGAGAGGTTTGTCCAGCTTCTGAGTTAATACTTGGACTAGAATGTGGAGGATCTGACTCTTATTCAGGAATGACAGCAAATCCTGCTTTAGGAGCTGCTGTTGATCTATTAGTAAAAAATGGAGGAACGGGAACGCTTGCAGAAACCCCAGAAATATTTGGCGCAGAACACTTACTAACTCGAAGAGCAATAAATGAAGAAATAGGTCAAAAAATAGTAAACTTTATAAAATGGTGGCAAGAAGATTATTTGATCAAATTTGAAGAAAATAAGGAACAACTTCATCAAGACCCCTCACCAGGAAATAAAGCTGGAGGACTAACTACTATACTAGAGAAGTCTCTAGGCGCAGTTGCAAAAGGAGGAACAACAAATTTAGTTGATGTATACCAATTTGCCGAGAACATAAAAGCAAAAGGTTTTACTTTTATGAATACCCCAGGTTACGATGTAACAAGTGTTACAGGTTTAATTGCAGGTGGAGCAAATATGATATGCTTCACTACTGGGAGAGGCTCAGTATTCGGATGTAAACCTGCCCCTTCTATAAAATTAGCTACTAATGATGATCTATATAATAGAATGACTGAAGATATGGATATCAATTGCGGAAAAATATTACTTGGTCAATCAACAATTGAAGAAATGGGGCAAGAAATATTCCAACTTATTCTTGATGTAGCATCCGGAAAACAATCTAAATCTGAAATTAATGGATTAGGTGACCTTGAATTTGTACCATGGCAAATGGGTGCTATAACTTGATTAATAACAAAGATTTTAAAATAAGAAAAATAATTAGTTCTCTAAAATCTTCACCTATTAGAAATATTGCAAATTCAGTAATTGGTAAAAAGGATATTATTCCTCTTTATTTTGGTGAAACAGATATTGCAACGCCGTCATTTATATCAGAAGCAATGAAGAATGCTTTGGATGAGGGACATACTTTTTATAGTGCAAATCAAGGAATAACAGAACTAGTAGAAACTATAACAACATATACCTCAAACTTGCACAATAATATATCTTCATCAAGAATTATGGTTACTTCAGCTGGAATGAATGCTTTAATGATAGCATCAGAAGTAATTATAAACCCAAACGATAAAGTAATTTGCATAACTCCTGTGTGGCCTAATTTTATGCGTTGTATAGAAATTATGGGAGGCAAGACTATTGAGATTCCTTTAATACATTCAGACGAAGATAATAAATGGAAATTAGACCTTGAAGAGATTAAGAAAAATATTAAAAATGCTAGAGCTATTTATATTAATACTCCAAATAATCCAACTGGCTGGATGATGAATAGAGAAGAACAAAAGGAAATTTTAGAATTATGTAGAAAAGAAAAAATTTGGATAATCTCAGACGAAGTTTATGAAAGAATTACTTATGATAGGAAAGTAGCTCCTTCATTTTTAGATGTATCAGAAGATAACGACTTTTTAATAGTGGTAAATAGTTTTTCTAAGTCATGGGCTATGACAGGCTGGAGGTTGGGGTGGATGATTGTTCCCGAAGGCTTATTAAGTATATTTGAAAAACTTAACGAGTTTAATGTTGCGTCTCCATCATCTCCTGCTCAACATGCAGGAATAGTAGCAATAAAAGAGGGAGAAAAATTTATTGAAAAAATGCTTCATGATTTAAAAATATCAAGACAAATAACTGTAGACCATCTAAGCAATTTTTCTCGAATTATTTTTCCTTACCCAGATGCAGCTTTCTACGCATATTTTAAAATAAAAGATGTATCAGATTCAGAAAAATTTTGCTTTGATACTTTAAGTTTGACTGGTGTTGGACTTGCTCCAGGAACATCATTTGGTAATGGCGGTGATAGTTGGATAAGAATTTGTTATGCAAAAAGCCCAAAATTATTAAATCAAGCTTTTGAAAAATTAAAGCCTGTTCTTACTTAATGAAAATTTATCCAGCAAATAATGTTAATATTAAACTAGCTGCTAAACTATTACTGAACAACGGCATCGTATCTTTTCCGACTGAAACAGTATACGGTCTTGGCGCCCTAGCATCTAATAATGATGCAGTTAAGCGAGTATATAAAGTAAAAGGAAGACCAAAAAATAATCCTTTGATAGTCCATGTATATAAAATAGAACAAGTAATATCTATTGTTGAAAAAATACCTTTAAATGCCATGGAACTAATCAAAAAATATTGGCCTGGGCCACTAACTATAATTCTACCATATAATAATTCTTCAAATATTAGTAATGTTGCAAGATCTGGTTTAAATACGGTGGCATTAAGAATACCAAATCACCCTGTTGCTTTAAAATTGTTAGAAATAGTTGATGCCCCTTTAATTGCTCCTAGTGCTAATATCTCTCAGCATTTAAGTCCTACTTCCGCAGATCATGTAAACAATGATCTTTCTAGTAAATTAAATATAAAAAAAGATATGATCTTGGATGGAGGCAATACAGATATTGGGGTTGAATCTACAGTTGTAGATTTTACAAAAACTACTCCAAAAGTTTTAAGGCCAGGAGGATTAAATATTAGCCTTATAAACAAAACAGTTAAAACTTCTTATGACGAATCTAGTATAAATGAACAAAAACCTCAAAGCCCTGGGTTATTTAAAAAACATTACTCACCTAATGCATCACTTAGATTAAATGCAGAATTCCCATTGGAAGGAGAAGCATGGCTGGGATTTGGCAAAGATCCAAAAAATTTAGATAATTTTATAAAAATAAATCTTAGCAAAACTGAAAATTTAGAAGAAGCAGCTAAAAATTTATTTTCAATGCTAAGATACTTAGATAGAAAGAAAGTTAAAAAAATTGCAGTAAAAAAAATACAAAATAAAGGTATTGGAATTGCTATAAATGATCGTTTAAATAGAGGTGCTGCTAATTAATCTTGATCTAAATTAATAAAGATTTATATTTTATTAAAAATATGTAAGAAGAAAAATATGCATTCAGACTTAAAAAAAATATTTCCATTAAAAGAATTCTTAGGACCTAAGGGTTGGATCGAAGATTTAAATACTCTTGAACCTCACCTAGTAGAAGAGAGAGGTTTGTATAAAGGCAAATCTGATTTATTACTAAAACCTAATAGTACAAATGAAGTAAGTAAAATACTAAAATTATGTAATAAATATAATATAAAAATAGTACCGCAAGGAGGAAGAACCGGATTATGTGGAGGAACTATTCCTTCATCTGATGGTAAAGAGGTGATGTTATCTCTAGAAAGAATGAATAGTATCAAAGAATTTAATGAAAAAAATTTTACTGTAACAGTTGAGGCTGGATGCATACTTAGTAATATACAAGAGCAAGCTAGTGAAAAAAAATTTCTTTTCCCGTTAAGTTTAGCATCAGAAGGCTCATGCACTATCGGAGGAAACCTATCAACAAATGCAGGCGGAATAAATGTTCTTAGATATGGAATGGCAAGAGACTTAGTTTTAGGTATAGAAGTTGTTTTAGCTAATGGTTCAATATGGAATAATCTAACAAGTCTAAGAAAAGATAACCGTGGATATGATCTTAAACAATTATTTATTGGAAGCGAAGGAACATTAGGCATAATAACTTCTGCTGTACTTAAACTATTCCCCTCTCCAAAAAATATTGAAACAGCGCTATTTGCTATACCAAATTCAGAAGCTGCGATAGAGCTTTTTGGGCTAGCTCGCAGTGCTAGTGCTGATCTTCTCAATGCTTATGAACTAGTAAGTAGAGTAGGTATGGAGATGGTATTAAAAAATATTCCTGGCGCTAAAGAGCCTATGAATAATAAATATAAGTGGTATGTACTCTTAGAATTTTCTTCTTCTTCTAAAAATAATATGAGAAAACAAATGGAAAATTTATTTGAAGTAGCATTGAATAAAAATATAGTACTCGATGGAGTCATTGCTGAAAGCACTCAACAAAGAAAAGATTTATGGGTTCTTAGAGATGGATTAAACGAAGCACAAAAACCTGAAGGAGGTTCTATAAAACATGATATTTCAATACCAATAAATAATGTAAGTAAATTTATTAATGAAGCTACTTATAGCGTAGAAAAATTCTTACCTGAATCCCGAGTAGTTGCATTTGGGCATATAGGTGATGGCAATATACACTTCAATATTAGCCAACCAATAAAAAGTAACAAAGAAGATTTTCTTAAGAAATGGAAAAGTGTAAATAAGATTGTTTTTGACATAGTTAACGACTTAGATGGTAGTTTTTCAGCTGAACATGGTATAGGAAAACTTAAAAGAGAAGAACTTAAGTTGTATAATCCTGAAATTGAGATAAATTTAATGAAATCAATAAAAAATACTTTTGACCCAAATAATATTTTAAACCCTGACAAAGTGCTATAAAATTAGAAAGACGATAACATGCAAGAATATAATGCCCCAATTGAAGATATTTTATTTGTACTTAATAATGTTAATTCTGAAGTCCAAAATAAAAATGATGAATACTCTGACCCAGATTTAATAAAACAAATATTTGAGGAGGCTGGTAAATTCGCATCTAACGTTTTAGCTCCTTTAAACTCTATTGGAGATAAAAAAGGAATTACTCTAGAAAATGGCTTAGTGAGAATGCCTCCAGGTTTTAAAGATGCTTATAAGCAATATATTGAAGGGGGCTGGTCTTCAGTTGCGGGATCTAAAGAATATGGTGGACAAGAAATGCCATGGAATATTGTTGGAGGATTAAACGAAATTTGGCATGCCGCTAATATGAGTTTTTCCTTAAATATGTTATTAACACAAGGTGCAATTGAAGTTATTGAAGCATATGGAACGGAGGAACAAAAACAAAAATATTTACCTAAAATGATAAGTGGAGAATGGTCAGGAACTATGAATCTTACAGAACCTCAGGCAGGTTCGGATCTAGCTTTACTAAAATCTAAAGCTATACCTAATGATGATAATTATAAATTATATGGTAATAAAATATACATTACACACGGTGACCAAGATATGAATGATAATATAGTTCATCTAGTCCTCGCAAGACTTCCTGATGCACCTGAGGGTAGCAAAGGAATATCCTTATTTATATCTCCTAAAAATATAGTAAATAAAGAAGGTAAAACATTAGAAAAAAATGATGTAAGGGTTGTCTCTATTGAGCACAAACTTGGAACAAATGCTAGTCCTACATGTGTATTAGCTTATGGAGATAATGAGGGAGCTAAAGCAGAATTAATTGGAGAAAAACATGGAGGACTTAAAGCTATGTTTACAATGATGAATAATGCTAGGCTGAATGTAGGTATTCAAGGTGTTTCTATTGCTGAACGCTCTTTCCAACAAGCATTTAATTTTTCTCTATCTCGTCAACAAGGTAATTCTATAGATGGCTCGAAAGATGGAACCGTAGCAATCATCGATCATCCTGATGTCCAACGAATGCTCATGGATATGAAATCTAGAATTGAAGCTATGCGTGCATTATCATTATTTACTGCAAATGAGTTAGATTTATCAAAAAATGCAATATCTACAGAAGATAAAATTAAGGCTCAAGAAAATTTAGACCTATTAACTCCTATAGTTAAAGCATGGTGTACAGACCAAGGGGTACTAATCGCATCTACTGGTGTTCAAGTTCACGGAGGAATGGGTTTTATTGAAGAAACAGGAGCAGCTCAACATTATAGAGATGCAAGAATACTACCTATATATGAAGGTACAAATGGAATTCAAGCTCTGGATTTATTAAGAAGAAAACTTACTCTGGATAATGGAAATGTATTTAAAAGGTTTTTATGTGATATGAGAAAAGATGCAAAAGAATGCATAGAAACTCAGGAAGATAAGTTAGTAGAAATTGGGAAAAAGGTTATTTTTGCTATTGATTTACTTGAAAATACTGCTGATGAACTTCTAAATATGTGGAAGAATAGTAAAAGAAATGCTGCATCTGGGGCCACTCCATTTTTGGATATGTGTGGAAATATATTTGGTGCTTGGATTATGGCTAAAAGTGCTATTAAAGCACATAATTTACTAAAAAATGATGAAGAAGATAAGTTTTTAAATGATAAAATTGAAACTACATACTTTTATGTAAATACTATTTTAGAAATGTCGTTAAGTTTAAAAAATGTTGTTACTAATACTCATAAAAATTTAGACTCTATTTTTAATATGCTAGATTAGTCAATAATTTCTGCTTTCGCAGTCAAAGATTGATAGCCATTTTGATCTTTAATCCAAAGATCTAATCCATTATTAGTATCAATTGCTTGGGCTGAAATAGTTCCCCCGACAAAAACAGGGCTTCTTAACCTAAAAGTAAACCTAATAAGTTTTTGTTTATTTTTTATTATATCATTTACCAAGTCTAATAAAAAAGTGGCCATTAAAGGTCCATGAACAACAATTTGCGGATAACCTTCTACACCTGTAGCATAAGGAAAGTCATAATGTATTTTATGAGTATTATGTGTTAATGCTGAATACCTAAAAAGCATTTCTGGCGAAGTTTTCCATGATTTTTCATAATGAAAATTATCAGGAGCTTTAATACCAAAAGCAGATTTAGATTTTTGAGATTTAATATCTTCCCTATATACAAGATTTTGAAATTCATTTATTAAAATATCTTTTTTATTGGCTATTTCATGCTTAATGTTTAAAAAAGTTAACTTACCAGTTGAACCTTCTTTATTTTCGATAGAGATAATACTTGAAGTTTTTCTTAAATTTTCTCCTATTAATATAGGTTTAAAATAATTTATTTCACCTCCAGCATACATTCTAATTGGCAAATCTATCGGCGGCATAAAACCTATTCTTTTTTCATGTCCATCAGGTCCTAAATTCTTTTGTAATGGTAAATTTAAAAAATATAACCAATGCCATCCATATGGGACTTCATTAAAATCTTCTCCATTATAATCAAAAACTGATGCCATTGCTTTTACAGGGAAGTCATTAATATAATCTTCATTTTGAATGGATTTACCTATCCATGAATTTATATCTATACTCTTATTCATTAAACTCTTCCCTTATATCAAAAGAATTTTCTCCTATAACAGGAACTTTACTAATATTATTTTCTTCTCCTATGACTATTGACGGAGGAGCAATTAGTTCCACCTCTTCATTACCAATAGTACATTTAACTTTTCTTAACTGGGGATGATTTACTAAATCATTAATAGAATTTAATACTCCACAGGCTATTTTTTCTTTTCTCAAACGTTCTAATAATATATCTTTATTATACTTACTAAACTCATTAGAAATTATCTTATCAAGCTCAATTCTGTTTTTTACTCTATGTGTAGGCTTACTAAACCTTTTATCTTCTGATAAATCCTCAAGCATTAATACAGAGGAGCATAACTGAATCCACTCTCTCTCATTCTGAATAGAAATTAAAATTTTTTTTCCACATTTAGACTCAAACGCTCCGTATGGAGCAATAGAAGGATGAGATAAACCAACTCTTTTAACAGACCTACCCCCATATATAGTTTGAAGGTAAGGAACATTCATCCAATCTGCCATACCATCAAATAATGAAACTTCTATTCCAGTCCCTTTTCCTGTTTTTTCTCTATTATATAAAGCTTGTAAAATTGAAGAATGTGCGTTCATTCCACATGCAACATCACATACAGAAACACCAACTCTTCCTTCTTCTTTAGAAGTTCCAGTAATACTACATAAACCTGTTTCAGCCTGGACTAATAAATCATATGCTTTCATATCCCTATAAGGTCCGCTTTGACCATAACCAGAAATATCACATGTAATTAATTTTTTATTTAAAGCCCTCATATCTTTTGAACCCAAGTCTGCTCTTTCTGCAGCTCCAGGAGCTAGATTCTGAATATAAATATCAGCAGAAGAAATTATTCTTTTAAGTAGAGCTGTATCTTTAGTATTTTTTATATCAATTACTAAAGATTCTTTACCCCTATTTAACCAAACAAAGTAGGCGCTATTACCTTTAACATCTTTATCATAATATCTAGCAAAATCTCCTTCAGTCCTCTCGATTTTTATAACTCTAGCTCCAGCTTCTGCAAGCCTTAAAGAACATAGAGGTGCAGCTACTGCTTGTTCTAAAGATACTACTAATATTCCTTCTAACATCTTCAATACTTTCTCCTAATAAGATCTTCTGAGCCCTAATACATTTTGAGCTATAAAAGCTAAAATTAAATTTGTTGATATAGGGGCAGTTTGATATAGCCTAGTTTCTCTAAATTTTCTTTCTATATCATAATCCTCTGCAAAACCATAACCTCCAAATGTCTGCATAGCAGATTCTGCTGCCTTCCAGGATGCCTCTGAAGATAATAGTTTTGCTATATTTGCTTCGGCACCACAGGAAATACCATTATCAAATAATTTAGCAGCTCTATCAACCATTAATGCAGCTGCTTCCATTTCTGCATACGCTCTAGCTATAGGAAATTGTATGCCTTGGTTCTGTCCAATAGGTCTTCCAAAAACTTCTCTAGAAGATGCATACTCTGTGGTTTTATCTAAGAAAAATTTTGCATCACCAATACATTCAGCAGCAATTAAAATACGTTCAGCATTCATTCCATCTAAAATATATTTAAAACCTTGCCCTTCTATTCCTATTAAACTTTCAAAAGGTATTTCTAAATCATCAAAAAACACCTCTGTAGTAGCATGATTAATCATAGTTTTTATAGGTTTAATAGAAAGACCATTACTTTTTGCCTTTTGCATGTCTATTATAAATAACGACAAACCTTCAGTTCTTTTCAAATTAGTATTGGAAGAAGTCCTTGCTAAGAGTAACATTAAGTCAGAATACTCAGCTCTACTTGTCCATACTTTCTGTCCATTTATAACATATCCATTTTTTGTTTTTTCTGCTTTAGTTCTGATAGAAAGTGTATCTGTTCCTGCATCAGGTTCAGTTACACCAAATGCCTGCAAACGTAATTCACCAGAAGATATTTTTGGCAAATATTTATCTTTCTGTTCCTTAGATCCATGTCTTAGTAATGCTCCCATTATATACATCTGTGCATGGCAAGCAGCGCCATTTCCTCCTGATCTTTGTATTTCCTCTAGAATAACGCATGCAGCATGAACAGGAAGACCTGATCCTCCATATTCTTCCGGTATTAAACAAGCTAAATATCCAGCATCAGTTAAAGCTTTAACAAATTCTTCTGGATATTCTCTTTTACTATCTAGCTCTCTCCAATATTCGCCAGGAAAGTTACTACATAAAGTTATTACACCGGATCTAATATCTTTCCACTGATCATCATCAATATTATTGATGCTAGAAACTCTATTATTTTCAGTCAATATTTCTTTCCTCTAATATAAATAATTATTATATAGTCTAAATATTAGTTTTGTTAATAACTTTATAGATTTCTGTAAAATCTCCTGATGGAAAATTATTTTCTCCTTCTTTAAAATATTCTTGTACAATTTCAGCAATATTTATTGGAAGTTTATTATTTTTAGCTTCAGTCAAATATAATTGCAAATCTTTATGCATAAGTGCTATTTTGAATGCTGCATCATAAGTCTCTGTTAATATTCTATTAGGAAATTTATCCAAAGTTGCACTATTTTTTCCAGTTGACATATTTAATACATCTAACATTGTCTTCATATCTATTTTATTTTTTAAGCCTAAAAGTATAGCTTCTGAAGTTGCTGTCATTGCGACAGCTGATAAAAAGTTATTTAACAACTTCATAATTTGTCCTTGTCCCGGATCTTTTCCAATAAAAAAGATTGATTTGCTGAAACACTCTAAATCATCCTTAATATTTTCCAATAATTTTTTTGATCCACTCCACATGATAGTTATTGTTCCATTAATCGCTCCGGACTTGCCTCCACTTACAGGTGCATCAATGTATATTATATTACTTTTACTTAAAATTTCTAATATAGTTTTAGTGTCAGAATACCCAATTGTAGATAAATTAATAATAGCTTTAACCATATTAAAATTTGAAGATAGTATTTTATCTATAACAGCTTTTACAGCGTTGCCATCAGGCACAGAGATAAATATAATTTCTGAATTAGCTACTAATTCTTTAATTGAATTGGTTACTATTGAACCAGATGGAGCTTTATTACTTAGGTTATCAATATCATATACAAATATTTTTTTTAATGAATTTAATAAATTAGAAACCATAGGCTTACCCATGTCTCCTAAACCAATAAAACCATATTTTTTAATCATTTTGAGAAAATTCTTTTTCTATATCAATTCCGTCTTCTTCCAATACTTTTCTTGCATTCCTAAATGCTTCTACTCCACAAGGCACGCCACAATATACTGTAATTTGCAATAAAACATCTTTAAGCTCAGAAAGACTACATCCATTTTTTATTGCACCTCTAAAATGTATTGAAAATTCTTGCCATTTATTCAAAGCAGACAACATGCATAAATTATTCATGCTTCTTTGTTTATTAGTTAAATTAGTTTTAGTCCATATTTCACCCCAGCAATACTTAGTAATAAATTCTTGAAATTCAGCATTAAAACTATCAGCTCCTTTAATTGATTTATCCACATATTCAGAAGACAAAACATTTTTTCTTACCTTTAATCCTTTATCATAAAGATCATCTTTCATTTATACTTCCCTTCATTCTAGATAATTATTTTAGCTATTCTAATAATATTTTTTCACCTAATAATGCTTTTCTAAAACGAGATTTTATATAAGATCCTTCCCTAATAGGTAAAACTATTTCTTCTTGTTGTTGATTAATTTTAATTTGAGAGAAAGTTAAATTTTTAATTTTGTGAATCTCTGAAGATAATAATAATAATTCTTCTTCTGATGAAATAATTGATGAATTTTTAATACCTGCCCCAATTGCAATTTGTGATAAATTTGTACTGTAAGCAGTATGTGTCTTTTGATTACCTGTTTCTCCATATAACTCATTATCAAAGATAACTATAGAAAAGTTTTTTGGATTTTTTAATGCTATTGTAGCTAGAGATCCAATTCCCATTAACATTTCACCGTCACCAGTTATTACTATTACTTTTTTTTCTGGCTGGCTTAATGCTAATCCTAAACCTATCATGCAAGCATTTCCCATTCCGCCCCAAACATAAAAATTAAAATCATTGTCTCCTAAAGAAGCTAAATCCCAACAGGTTCCACCTAAACCATTAACCACAAGAGAATCTTGCCTCTCTTTTAATAATTTGCTAATCACATGACGTCTATTTAATCTAAATTTTGGCATATTTAATCCTTAAAGTCCTTTGCTCCAATGAGTTTTTGTGAGAGTAATACAGCATTTATAGAATTAGTTTTATATGCTAAACCTACCATTGCGTTGACAGTGTCTGACACATTATAAATTTCTTCACACCTAGAAACATTGACATTTAAGGCTTCTAAAACCTTTAAAGTTGCTTTACCCATTGGAACTTGCCAAGGATTAAACTCATTCCATTCTCCTCTCATAGTAACTAACATAAGAAGAGGAAAGTCGCATGCTCTAGTTATTGAAGCTATAGTATTAATACAATTCCCTACTCCACTAGATTGCATTAATAGAACACCCTTTTCTCCACCTAACCATGCTCCCGCTAATAAGCCTACCCCCTCTTCTTCAGAAGTTAAACTAACCATATTCATATTTTTATCATTTTCACAATAATCAATAAGATCTTTATGGCCTGCATCAGGAACAAAAGCTATTTGCTTAATTTTATTATCTTTTAAAACTTCATAAATATTATATGGCCAGTTATCTATTCTACTATTTGAAGCTTTATCCATTTTATAATTATTTCTTAATTATTAGAAGATTTATTATACATAACAAAAATATATATTGAAAGTAATTCTTGATCCATTATATACAGTGGTATATAACCATATTGTAATTTAGTATTTGGTATTAGTATGTTAGATAAACCATTAGATAAAATAAATAGAGATATTAGCCCTTTGATAGATCCATTTGGAAGAGCTATATCTTACTTAAGAGTGTCACTAACTGACAGATGTGATTTTAGGTGTGTTTATTGTATGGCAGAAAATATGACTTTTCTTCCAAAAAGTGATGTTCTATCTCTTGAAGAAATAGAGACTCTTTGTTCATCCTTTATAAATCTTGGCACTAAAAAAATAAGGCTCACAGGCGGAGAGCCATTAGTAAGAAAAAATGTATTAACTCTGATAAAATCTCTTGGTTCAAAAATAGGTTCAGGACTTGAAGAATTAACTTTAACTACTAATGGAAGCCAATTATCAAGGTTTTCTGACCAATTATATAATTATGGTGTAAGAAGAGTAAACGTTTCTATAGATACTTTAAACCCGGAACTTTTCAAAAAAATTACTAGATGGGGTGATTTAGAAAAAGTTTTAAATGGCCTTAAATCTGCAACAAAGGCAGGTTTAAAATGTAAAATTAACGCTGTAGCTTTAAAAGGTGTCAATGAAAATGAATTACAGAGTATGATAGAATGGGCACATAATGAAGGGCATGATTTTACAATAATAGAAACTATGCCAATGGGAGAAATTACTGAAGATAGAACTGATCAATATTTACCTCTATCTATGGTTAGGGCTAAACTAAGAGAAAATTTTACTTTAACAGAAAGTGAATATAAGACTGGAGGGCCTGCAAGGTATGTAAAAATAGAAGAAACTGGTGGAAGACTTGGATTTATAACTCCACTTACACATAATTTTTGTGAATCCTGTAATAGGGTAAGACTTACCTGCACAGGAATGCTTTATATGTGTCTTGGTCAAGATGATTCTGCAAATTTAAGAAAAGAATTACAACAAGGTAAAACAGGAATAGAGTTAGAAGAGGCCATTAGAGAAGCTATTTCAAGAAAACCTAAAGGGCACGATTTTGAAATTAGTAGAAGAGCCTCAGGTCCAGCAGTCAAAAGACATATGAGTGTAACAGGCGGATAAATTTATCTTTATACTTAATTTATTAAGTGTTAACTTTCAATTATATTATAATTAAAAATACGGTTTATTTTAAAATGAAATTTAATAAAATCGCTTTTATTGCCTCAAACTCAAAAGAAGCTCAAAAAGCGTTAAAAGAATTATCTAAAATATATAATAATACAAATGTTGATAAAGCAGATATTATCGTAGCATTAGGTGGAGATGGACTTCTGCTTAATGTAATAGAAACTTATGGTATTAAAAAACTTCCAATATATGGAATGAATAGAGGAACTATTGGTTTTTTAATGAATATTTACTCAAAAGAAAACCTCATAGAAAGAATTAATAATGCTATTCTTACTAAAATTTCTCCGTTAGTAATGGAAGCCACAGATATTAATGATAAAAAACATAAAGGAATAGCAATTAACGAAGTATCTTTATTAAGACAATCAAGAATGACTGCAAAAATAATAATCAATGTAAATAATAAAAAACGACTTAATGAACTGGTATGTGATGGAGTTATGTTAGCTACACCTGCAGGCAGCACAGCTTATAATCTTTCTGCAAATGGTCCTATTTTACCTATAAATTCAAAATTACTTTCTTTAACATCAATATGTGCATTTAGACCAAGAAGATGGAGAGGAGCGCTATTACCTAAGACTTCTTCAGTAGATTTTATTGTTAAGGAACCTAAAACTAGAGGTGTAAGCGCAACAGCAGGAAATCTAGAAGTGAGAAATGTAAAATCAGTTAACATTAAACTATCAATGAAATTATCATTTAAACTGCTATTTGATACTGAAAGCAGCCTTGAAGAAAAGTTTATTAACGAACAATTTTCTTCATAAATATAGAAAGGAACTAATATGGAATTAAGTAATTGTAATGCAGTTATTACAGGAGGAGCAAGTGGTCTAGGTGGAGCAACAGCTGATATGATAATTAAAAATGCAGGTAGTGTTACTATTATAGATATACAAAGTGATTTAGGTATTAAAAAAGCAGAAATATTAGGACCTAATTGTAATTATATAAATGTAGATATAACAAATGAAGATTTAGTATCAGAGAGTTTTTCAGATATTATCAAAAATACTGGTCCTATAAACTTAACTGTAAATTGTGCTGGAATAGGAAGTCCTAGTAAAGTTTTAAATAAGGAAGGTACTTGCCCGCTTAATCTATTTACCAAAATAATTAATGTAAATTTAATCGGAACATTTAATACATTAAAAGCTGCGGCAAATGTTATGCAACATAACGAAAGTAAAAATGATAAAAGTGCAGGAGTAATAATAAATACAGCTTCAATTGCAGCCTATGATGGACAGATCGGACAAGCGGCTTATTCTGCTTCAAAAGGAGGAATTGTAGGTATGACATTACCAATAGCTAGAGAATTAGCTCGTCAAAGAATAAGAGTTAACACTATAGCTCCTGGACTTTTTGAAACACCTCTACTAGCAGGATTACCTGAAGAAGCTAAAAAATCTCTTATTGACTCAACATTACATCCACATCGTCTAGGACAACCAATTGAATACGCTGCCTTAGTAAAACATATTTTTGAAAATGAAATGTTGAATGGAGAGACTATTAGATTAGATGGTTCTCTTAGAATGGCTCCAAAATAATAATTCTATATTATTTTGTATGGAATTTTATTAAAATTTATATTATGTAATACCCAAGTATAATAAAGGTAAAAATTTAAAATGATTTTTAAAAGAATTAAAGATTGTCATAATACTCAAGATTTTAGAGAATTAGCAAAAAATAAACTACCTGGACCAATATTTCATTATATTGACGGTGGTGCTGATGATGAAATTACCAAAAATAGAAATACAGCGGCATATGAAGAATGTGATTTAGTCCCTAACGTTTTAGCTGGAGTAAAAGATATAGACATGTCAGTAACTGTTATGGGACAAAAATTAGATATGCCATTATTTTGCTCTCCTACAGCTTTACAAAGATTATTTCACCATGAAGGAGAATTAGCAGTTGCAAGAGCTGCAGAAAAATTTGGAACTATGTCAGGTTTATCTTCATTAGGTACTGTTGATATAATGAGAATGAGCAAAGAAATATCTTCTCCTAAACTTTTTCAGCTATACTACCATAAAGATAAAGGATTAAATAACCATATGATAGATCTATGTAAAGAAGCAAATTATGAAGCAATTGCTCTAACAGTTGACACTATAACTGGTGGTAATAGAGAAAGAGATTTACATACTGGCTTTACGAGTCCGCCTAAATTGACACTAAAAAGCTTAGTAAGTTTTGCTAGCCATCCAATGTGGGCAATAAATTATTTTACTCATGAAAAATTTGATTTGCCTCAATTATCTAAATTTGTAAATGCAGGAACAAATATAGCTATTTCAGTCGGAGATTATTTTACAAATATGCTAGATCAAACTATGAACTGGAAAGATGCAGAAGAAATAAATAAAAAATGGGGAAAGCATTTTTGTTTGAAAGGTATTATGAGCGTAGAAGATGCAAAAAAAGCTGTAGATATAGGTGCATCTGCCATCATGGTATCAAATCATGGGGGAAGACAGTTAGATGGTTCCAGAAGTCCATTCGATCAATTAGCTGAAATAGTAGATGCAGTTGGTGATAAACTTGATGTTATTTGTGATGGCGGTATTCAAAGAGGAACCCATGTATTAAAAGCCTTATCAGTTGGAGCAAAATGTTGCTCGGGAGGCAAATATTATTTATATGCACTCGGAGGCGGAGGTCAACCTGCCGTTGAAAAAGCTTTAGGTAATTTTAAAAATGAAATTGAACGTGATATGAAGCTTATGGGTTGTAATAAAATATCTGATTTATCTAGAGAAAACTTAAGGTATAGAAATAATTAATCCAAGTTACTATATTGAACTAAATCCCAAGCTATTTTTGCAATAGGCTTACCCAAAGCTCCTTTTTCTTCAGCCAAAGTAGAAGAGGCATTTCCTGCTCTACCTCTAGCTAAAACCCCTTCTAGAATTGCTACATTCCTAAACATTGAGAACACTATATAATAATTTGGGTTTATAATATCCCTATCTACCATTTCACAATATTTTTTTACTAAATAATCTTTCGTTGGTATACCTAGTTTTACTAAATCTAAATTCTTTAAACTAAAACCTGAACGCACATCTGAGCCTTCTTCATAAAGCATTAAATTATATCCTAAATCTGCAAGAGGATGACCTAATGTAGACAGTTCCCAATCCAATACAGCAATAACTTTAGGTTCATTTAAATCATAAATTAAATTACCTAGCCTATAATCTCCATGCACAATTGTTGTTTCATCACTATCAGGAATATTTTTTGATAACCAATCAATTAATAAAGGCATTTCTGGAATATCTTGCTGCTTTGATAACTCCCATTGTTGCGACCATCTTTTTAATTGTCTGACAAAATAGCTTCCTGGCCTACCAAAACTCTCTAGACCTACATCTTCAGGGTTTACTTTGTGTAAAGCAGCTAGTGTTTCGTTCATACTATTATATATCAAAGTTCTATCTTTTGGAGAATGTCCAGGTAACGTTGTATCCTCAAATACTCTACCTTCTAAATATTCCATAATATAAAATTCTGTTCCCACAACATCCTGTTCATCACAATAAAGATACATTTTAGGAACTGGAACATCTGTTTTATATAAAGCTTTTTGGACTTTATATTCTCTATCTACTGCATGTGCAGAAGGTAATAATTTTCCTGGAGGCTTTTTTCTTAATACATATCTTTTGTTATCTAAAGACTCTATTACATATGTTGGATTAGACTGACCAGCATTAAACTGGCCAACTTTGCTGATACCAGAAAAACTATCTAATTTATCTATTAAAAAGCTATTCAATTTACTTATATCAAATACATGTGCCTGCTTAACAGGTATATCTTCAATATTTAGAACATATTTATTTTTCATAAATTAAGTCCTATTAATTATGCCTTTTCAGTTCTAATCTAGCTATTTGATTACGATGAACCTCATCTGGACCATCTGCTAATCTTAAAGTTCTAGATTGAGCATACATTTTAGATAAACCAAAATCATTAGAAACTCCACCTGCTCCATGAGCTTGAATTGCCCAATCAATAATTGTACATGCCATATTAGGTGCAGATACTTTAATCATAGCTATTTCTTTTCGAGCCTCTTTATTTCCATGAGTATCCATTTTATGTGCAGCATATAAAGTCAATAATCTACATTGATCAATCATTATTCTTGACTCAGCAATCCTTTCTTGCGTAACTGATTGCTCTGCCACTGGCTTCCCAAATGCAACTCTTTCTTTTGTTCTTTTACACATTTTTTCTAATGCTACTTCAGCTACTCCAATTAACCTCATACAATGATGAATTCGACCAGGCCCAAGACGTCCTTGCGCTATCTCAAAACCTCTTCCTTCTCCTAGTAATATATTTTTTGCAGGCACTCTAACATTTTCAAATAAAACTTCACCATGACCATGAGGTGCATCATCAAAACCAAAAACTGGCAAATGACGCAATACTTTTACACCTTTTGAATCTGCAGGAACAACAATCATAGACTGTTGTTTATGTTTATCTGGATTCTTTGGATCTGATTTCCCCATAAATATAAAAACTTTACATCTTGGATCATTAGCTCCCGAAGTCCACCATTTC
>Ga0315326_10000292_pt1 | contig 23954 bp, 25 predicted proteins | sample M180m32315metaG_FD_203457 | JGI IMG/M metagenome (GOLD analysis project Ga0315326, IMG submission 203457) | Ammonia-oxidizing marine archaeal communities from Monterey Bay, California, United States - M1 80m 32315 | ecosystem: Environmental > Aquatic > Marine > Coastal | place: USA: California... | reverse complement strand
CGGCCCTCCATTTTCCCCTGTTCCTCTTTAGCTGCATGGTAATCTCCATTTTCAGATAGGTCACCTAACTCTCGTGCCGTCTCAATTTTCCGTGCGATATCAATACGACCTGTGGTTGTCAGGAGGGTAAATTCACCTTGGAGACGGTCATACGCCGCTTGTGAAAGTTTCTGTACTTGTGTCATAGGGGAAAGGCTACCTTTGTTTTAGCGTTTGCGATTCAGAAATTAGCTGCGAGACTGAAGGAGAACGGAAAAAACACAACTAGCGAAACCCATTTAATTCTAGCAACACGAAGAAATTGAAGGAGATCGCTAAAGAAATCTATTAATGAAGGAGATGTTGTGGGCCATAAAATAGGAGTCATCGGAGGAGATGGGATAGGACCTGAAGTTATTAAAGAGGGCCTAAAAGTTATCGCCGCTGCGGGAATAGATCTTGATGTCTTTGAATATGACTTAGGCGGAGCCCGTTACTTAAAAGACCAGACAATACTTCCAGATTCAGTTTTGGAGGAATGGAAAGATCTAGACGCTCTGTACTTAGGTGCTGTAGGGACTCCAGAAGTCCCGCCAGGAGTCATAGAAAGAGGCCTTCTTCTTAAAATGCGTTTTGAGCTTGACCTGTACATAAATTTACGCCCATTTGTTATCGCATCACATGGTGACTTTTCTGGCCATGACTTTACTGTTATTCGAGAAAACACTGAAGGTACCTATGCAGGGGAAGGGGGGTTTCTCCGAAAAGGAACAAACCATGAGATCGCTACGCAAGGATCAGTGAATACTAGACATGGTGTTGAGAGATGCATTCGATTCGCATTTGAACTTGCAAATAGTCGAGAACGGGGACACCTTACACTGGTACATAAAACAAATGTTTTAACATTCTCAGGTGACCTTTGGGAAAGAACATTTGAGAGCGTCGCACATGAATTTCCAAATGTAGAAACTGAATACAACCACGTTGATGCAGCTTGCATTTACATGGTGCAAGACCCTCAACGGTACGACGTGATCGTTACAGATAACCTATTCGGGGATATTCTTACTGATTTAGGGGGAGCGGTATCAGGGGGGATCGGGTTGGCTTGCTCAGCGAATCTCAATCCAGAACGGACTTCTCCTTCAATGTTTGAGCCTGTACATGGTTCAGCACCCGATATCGTAGGAACAGGGCAGGCAAACCCAACTGCCGCCATATTGAGTGGAGCATTAATGCTTAATTTTCTTAAAGAAACAGAAGCGGCACAGAAGATAGAAATAGCTTGTGCCAACCCTGAAACACAAACTGGAACAACAACTGAAATTGGTGACGCGATCGCCAATTTGATTTAGGACAAAGAAAAGGTGAAGAAATGCCGATAGAGCCAACAAAAAGTATCTGGATGAATGGTGAGTTAATACCATGGGAGGATGCAAAAATTCATGTCTTAACACACACGCTTCATTATGGGACTGGGATTTTTGAAGGGATTCGCGCCTATGAGACAGCAGATGGTCCAGGGATCTTCCGACTTACTGAACATATGGACAGGCTTATTAACTCTGCGAAAATCCTCGCTATTCCAATGCCGTACACCTCTGAAGAACTTCAGGAAGCAGCGAAACAAGTTGTCCGTGACTCTGGTTTGGCAAGTTGTTACATTCGCCCAATTGCTTACTATGGCTATGGGGAAATGGGTCTTGCAACTACAGACTGCGAAGTAGATGTTGCTATAGCGTGTTGGCCTTGGGGAGCGTACCTAGGTGAAGATGCTGCTACTAAAGGCGTTCGCATGAAAATATCATCTTGGGTTCGTCACGATCACAACATTATGCCTCCAGCTTCAAAAACAACTGGGAATTACGCGAATTCAACACTGGCAAAAATGGAAGCATTGCAAGCAGGTTATGACGAAGCAATCATGCTCAATAAAGAAGGTTTAGTTGCAGAATGCTCTGGAGAAAACCTTTTCGTATGTCGTAACGACAAGATAATGACCCCACCTCTAGTATCTGGAGCATTAGAAGGGATCACACAACACACAGTTATGTCGTTCGTGAAAGATTTAGGTTACGAAGTAACATTCGAAGCTTTAGCACGTTCTGACCTCTACACGGCAGATGAAATATTTGTTGTGGGAACAGCAGCCGAAGTAAGCGCTGTCAACAGTGTTGATGACCGTCCCGTTCCATGCCCCGGTCCGATTACGCAACAGGTAGCGTCACTTTACGCAGATACGGTGCGAGGAAAGAACCCAGATTATTCTCATTGGTGCGAGGTAGTCTAATGTCGGATGCTTATCCGCAATCTGTTGAGATCTATGACACAACTCTTCGCGATGGGAGCCAATTAGAAGGCATCTCACTTACTGTTGAAGATAAATTGCGAATAGCAGAACAACTTGACATGCTCGGTGTTCATTTCATAGAAGGTGGTTGGCCAGGTGCCAATCCGAAAGATGATGAGTTTTTCCAAAGAGCCCATAAAGAGCTTCACTTGAAAACATCGCAATTTGTGGCTTTTGGATCAACAAGGCGAGCAAAGGGAAAAGTTGATCAAGATCAAACACTAGCGAATCTGATATCAGCCCAAACAGACGTTGTTTGTATCGTTGGAAAATGCTGGGATTACCATGTAACAGAAGCACTGCAGACATCCCTTGATGAAGGTGTCGCAATGGTTGCCGATTCAATTGAGTATCTAGTAGCAAATGGGAAAAGAGTCTTTTTTGATGCAGAGCACTTTTTTGATGGCTATAAGAACAACCCTGAATTTTCTCTCCGTGTTCTAGAAGCGGCATCTATCGCAGGAGCTGAACGACTAATTCTCTGCGATACGAATGGCGGATCTTTACCGCAGGATGTTGCTAATGCGGTATCAGCAGTTACGGCTCATTTAGATACTGGAGTTGGAGTCCACCTACACAATGACACCGGTTGTGGAGTGGCGAACGCATTAGCTGGTGTAGCTGCTGGTGCGATACAGGTTCAGGGAACAATCAATGGCTATGGAGAACGTACCGGGAATTGCGATCTAGTCGCGATAATCGCAAATCTCACATTGAAAATGGGGATAGCGACAATACCTGAAGAACGCCTTGATTTACTCACTCCTGTTAGCCACCATGTCGCAGAATTGGTGAATATAACTCTTAATCCGCAACAGCCATATACAGGTGCTTCTGCTTTCGCCCACAAAGCAGGACTGCATATGAGTGCGATCGCTAGAAGGCCAGATGCTTATGAACATCTTCCACCAGAAAGAATAGGGAATGGAACCCGTTTCCTTGTTTCTGAAATGGCAGGACGTTCAACGCTTGAACTAAAAGCTAAAGAGATTGGGATTGACCTTGATGGGAAAATCTTAGGTGATGTTGTCGAGACATTAAAGAAACTTGAATATGAGGGATACCACTTTGAAGTAGCGGATGCATCGCTGGAACTTCTTATGAGGGGAGCAAGTGGGTGGACACAAGATTTTTTCAAATTGGAAGAATTCCATGTTGATATGAAACATGTGGGGTCAGGAAGTCGTGCGTGGAATGAAATTTCAGTTGACGTCGATACCCGTGCTGTAGTGAATCTTGATATTGATGGCGAAAGGTTAATTGGTGTCGGGGATGGGAATGGCCCAGTTAATGCGATTGATACAGCCCTACGTTCAGTGCTTCTAGATAGATATCCGGAGTTAAAAGGGATCTCACTCGTTGATTACAAAGTTCGTGTGCTCGATACTGAAAAAGGCACTGGAGCGGTTACGCGTGTTTTGTTGGATAGTACGAATGGGGAAGAAACATGGACAACCATAGGTGTTTCAGAAAATATTATTGAGGCTAGTTGGCAGGCCTTAGTAGATTCCATCGTTTATGGCTTACTCCATTCGCCGGTATCAAAGTGAATTAGACTAGAAATCTATGGCAGTTCCGCGTTATGTCCCAAATCCTGTTCGGCAAATAAAGCATTACCGTTCTGCGAAAAAAATAAGACATGAATCCGGGGTGCTTCGTCCTGCAGAGATTCTAGTAAACCAGTCAGAGCGGGCAGGAACAGGAAATCCTGGACCAGATCAAGGCTTTGCGCTCCGACTTGTGAAAGCCTTCAAAGGCCTTGTATCACTTTCCCCGAAAGAAAAATGGGCGGACGCATCTGAAGTTGCTGTTATTACAGCATTAAAAAGAGCTTCCTTGTATGGAAGAGCACCTTGCCACTATGACCTTGAAGTTGGATTTAGAGTCTGGGGATACCTAGACCCTGACCCTGACTCAGACCTGATAGATCTCAGAATCAATTACTTTCCCCATATTGGATCTGGCCACAACTACCTAAAGCGAAGAAAAGTAGCTGATGCATTAAGCTCAGCTAAGCTTCGTCAACCTCTTGAAGTCATTAGACAAAGTTATGAATCAGATTGGCGAATCCTCATCAACCCAACTGGCCTCCAAGAAAGTTAGAGGACTTTTGGCTTTAGAATCACCACGTGTTCGTTTCGCTCCAGCACCATCTGGATACCTCCATGTAGGGTCAGCTCGATCAGCGCTTTTCAATTGGTTGTTTGCAAAAAGGTTTAATGGCACATTCATTCTTCGGATAGAAGACACCAATGCGGATCTCGCCAAACCAGAATTCTATGAAGCTATAACTACGCCTCTTGAATGGTTAGGGTTGCGATGGGATGAAGGCCCATATTACCAATCTCAAAGAACAGAAAAGTACATTGAGGCGGTAACGAATCTTGTTGATTCAAAGCTCGCTTATTGTTGTGAATGCACGAGAGAAGCAATTGACGAGAGAAATAAAGAAACTGGATTCAGAGGTGGTTACGACGGCTATTGCCGTGACCATGAAGTACAAGATGGTCCTGGAGTCACTATTAGATTCAAGACCCCAAAGACTGGGATAGTTGAAATAGATGACTTAATTCGCGGGAAGGTGCAATTCCAGAATAGCGAATTAGAAGATTTCGTTATTCGCCGCGGTAATGGAACTCCTGTTTTCCTCGTAGCAAATGCGGTAGATGACGCGGACATGAGAATCACTCACGTTATCCGAGGTGAAGATCTTCTCAATACGACTCCCAAAGTGATTTTATTATGGGAAGCTCTTGGCTTTGGGGTTCCACCCAAATACGCGCATCTTCCACTTCTAGTCGGAGACGATAGGAAAAAACTTTCCAAACGCCGACATTCCGTTGCGTTATCAGATTTTCGAAATCAAGGAATTCTTCCTGAGGCGATGACGAACTATCTAGCGTTACTTGGCTGGGGCCCTCCAGATGAGAAGGAAATCAGGCCGATAGATGAAATAACTGACTTATTTGACCTTGAAAATGTGAACAAGTCCCCAGCATTTTTTGATGAAAAAAAGCTACGGCATATTAATGGGGAATACATTCGAGCCCTTCCATCAGAAGATTTTGCGGCACTGGCTAACAACCATTTTGAAAAAATTGGTTGGCAACCAGAGAATTTAAACTTAAAAGCACTGATAAATCTCGCCCCCGACTTACAAGAACGAACAGAAATCCTCACTGACCTTAAGCCACTTGTTGACTGGATTTTTGAAGAAAAAATTCCGGAAGAAAAAAATGAAAAAGAGATCAAAAAAATAGACAAGGCGATGCGATCCGAAAAAGTGGTAGAGGTGCTCGATCTTGCCATCGAGCAATTGCAAACTTGTTCATGGGATGAGAAGTCAATAGGAGAAGTAATCAGCGGAGTGGGTGAAACTCTTAGCGCTAGGTCGCAAGTACCTGTCCGTATAGCTGTCACTGGGCGAAGAGTCGGTTTGCCGCTATATAAGCCCATGGCAATTGTGGATCGGTCACTGATCATAAAGCGGTTGATTGATACAAGGTCGAAGTTAACTTAGGAATTGTGGTGAAGTTTTCGGAACAAGGTTCAACCGATACGAAACGAAGCCCATTTGCCAAATCTAAACAGGCAAACAAATATGCCAAAGTTTTCTCTACTACGTGTCTTGCTTTAACTCTTTTAGGTGTCTCATATTTTTCAATAACCTTTGCGCAGGTATGGTGGCAAAGTACGCGTGACGAAGTTCGTGAAGTCAATGCAATAGTTGTTCTTGGTGCCGCACAGTGGGATGGGGTTCCTTCCCCTGTTCTTGAGGCACGTCTGGAACATGCTCTAGATTTGTACGAGGCCGAGGTAGCTTCCTTTATAGTCACCACTGGGTCAAAACAGGGAGGTGACCGATTTACCGAGGCATACGCTGGGCTCACGTACCTTTTGGAACGCTCAGTTCCCGAGAGTGCAATTTTGGTTGTTATTGACGGGTCGAATACATTTCAGTCGCTAAGCGCTACATCAAATGCTCTTGAGAGAGCTGGGATAGGGGAAAGGGTCCTTCTTGTTTCTGACCCGTACCATGCGTTACGTGCGAAGGAAATAGCTCGAGAGGTTGGCCTACAACCATGGTTTTCTCCTACGCAACTGGACAGTTCTTTCAGTCAACTCTTTCGGGAAACTATAGGAACTTCCGTGGGGCGGGTAATTGGCTTTCGTAGAGCAAGCACGTTAAGCGAATGAGTACCCCGTACGGGATTTGAACCCGTGCTACCACCTTGAGAGGGTGGCGTCCTAGGCCGCTAGACGAACGGGGCAAGAACTTATTATTACTATCTTAGTTGCTCGGGGAGGAGGACTTGAACCCCCAATGACTGGATCAGAACCAGTTGTGTTACCAATTACACCATCCCCGAAAAATCTTTCTTAGGTGATGGATCAGCCTAGCGACATGATCAACTCCAGCCCAACACCGGAATGCTATTCGCTAAATCTTTTTTGGATCTCTGCTTCTTTTTGTAGAAAATCAAAAGACGTTCCAAATACTGGGCCTGGGTCGAATTTCCCTCGTTTGCCACGTTTTTCAGGGGATATATATTGGTTTTTGGTTGGGTCGTTGGGTAAAGGACGTAAAAAGTTTTGAATTTCAGCGCAGAGGGAACTCAACCCTGTTTCAAGAATTTTCTGTATCTGAATCTTTGTTTCAATTGCAGTTGCTTCCCCATTCACTAAGAAAGAAAAGTGCGGAGACCATGCTCTATCAATTTTTTCTTCATCTGTGAGATTTCCGTAAGCTCCTGATTCTCCAAGATTTTGGTTACCACGGAGAGTCAGCCACCATACAAGTACGTGTTGGATATAAATCGCTATTAATTGCGGTAATTCAATTGAATAAAAAAAACCGGATTTTTGTAAAGAGTTATGGGCGACTGAAATAGATAGAACTGGCCCAATAGAAAGCTTGGAATAGGAAAGTAGCAATTTTGCCGTTAATTTCTGGTCATATTTGCTGGAGCGCAGCATGTCGCGAAATTGCCAGCGAAAGGGGATGTCTTGAGGGTTGCCATCTCCTTGTTCGTCTTGTGATTTAGCCATTATCACACAATAAAGGTGTGGTGTGACAGGTGACCTTTGGCCTGATCACAGGAAGTTCGTGTGTTAGGCGTTACCATAGTTAAGCCATAAAGCATCAACTGTTTTGAAGGTTAAATCAATCGAATTGTTATCTTGAGAGATCCTCAAGATCTAGCGAACAAGCAGTTTCTTTGCTCAAGTCGAAAATAGGTTAATCAGTATGTCTACAAACTTCTCTAGTCTCGGAGTGCCAGAATTTATTTGTGAAGCGCTTGCCCGTCAAGGAATTCAAGAGCCATTTGAAATTCAAGAAAAAACTATTCAGGAAGGCTTGGACGGTAAAGATATTTGTGGAAGAGCGCCTACAGGATCTGGAAAAACTCTCGCTTTCGGAATACCTCTCGTAGCGAGAACAAAAGCATCGAAACCCCGGAATCCACAAAGTTTAGTTCTCGCACCCACTAGAGAATTAGCTGAACAAATCTGCAATGAACTTCGAGCTTTCGGTGGCAAAAGAAACATTTTCGTTGTTTATGGTGGTGTTGGCTACGGTCCTCAACGAAAAGCATTATCCAAAGGAGTCGATATTCTTGTCGCTTGCCCTGGTCGGCTAGAAGACCTCATTGAGCAAGGGGAAGTAAATCTCGGTTCAGTACAACAAGTAGTTATCGATGAGGCTGACCGAATGGCCGATATGGGATTCATGCCAGCGATCTCTCGAATCCTTGACCAGACCTCAAACAAACGGCAGACCATTCTTTTCTCAGCAACTCTTGACAAAGAAGTGGCGCAATTAAAAAAACGTTATCAACGGGACCCAGTTTTGCATGAAGTGGGAGAGCGAACTCCTGATATTACAAAAGCAACCCATACTTTTATGATCGCTAAAAAATCAGAGAAATCCATTGCTGCTGCCGAAGCAGTAAAAGCTATCTGGCCTGCGATTGTCTTTTGCAGGACCCGGCATGGTTCAGACCGTTTAGCAAAACAGTTGAAGAAATTAGGCGTGGATGCAGAAGCGATTCACGGAGGGAAGAGTCAACATCAACGAAAGCGAGCTCTTCAAAACTTCACTACTGGAAGAGCGCAAACGCTAGTAGCTACGGATGTTGCAGCTCGGGGAATCCATGTTGACGGAGTTGAACTAGTAGTTCATTATGACCTTCCTGAAGACCACAAAGCGTATATCCACCGTTCAGGACGCACAGCTCGAGCAGGGAATGAAGGAATAGTTTTTTCTATTATCCAACCAGAACAAAAAAGAACAGCGGAAAAAATGCAGACTCGGTTAGGGATTAGTAAAGCGATACAAAGAGTAGAACCTGAGCGGTTATCTGAACTTTCTCCAGGGGTTTCAAGGAAAAGCAGAACAGAAAAACAATTAGGACAGGATTCAAGGGAAAAATCGAAACCAGAGGAAAAAGCCACGTATGGGAAACCATCAAAAAAACATAATGGTCAGAAGCCAAAGAGTCGTTCAAAGGCTTCGCACCACAAACCTAAAGGGAAGAGTTCATCAAATAAACACAAGAAAAAGACGAATAACAAACATGTAAAGAAACATGCTTCGCAGAAACCAAAATCAAACCAGAATAAGAATCAGAACAGAAAGAAATCCTCACCGAAATCCAGTGGTCGACCCAACCGGAAAGCCCGTCGTGCACATTTGCAACCATCAAACCGTTGAACAATTGGTATTAGTGCTTAGGAACTGTCTCTACTAGATAATTTAGGTTTCTGCTTTAGCGGATTCCAGGCCATTTCGTTTACTTCTCAGGTAGCTACTTGACCCAAGCCCGATCAACACAATAATCATTCCTAGACCCTTGGTCCCTGAAACTGTTGCCTCTAGGAAAAGCACGGCAGACACGGTGGCTGTAACAGGAACTAGTAGCTGAAGAATGCCGATCAAGCTAAGGGGTGTTTTTCCCTGAGAGAAATTAAGAAGAACGTGGCCTACTCCCGGTATCGAAGCAACTGCGAGAATCTGGACGAGGTCTCGTTCGGTTTGAGGCATTATTCCTGCTCCAGCGAAAAGCATCATGGGAGTAAGGATAATTCCAGACCATATAAAGTAACCGGTCATGAACTCAGCGACTCCAAGTTTCGTTAAAGCTTTTTTAGCGAAAGCGAAGTAGCCGGCTCCTAGAGTAATCCCTAATAAAGCGACGAAATCGCCACTAATTTTTCCGCTTCCATCATTTGTGCCAGCTAGGACTATGATGATCGCTCCTCCAATAGAGAGAAGTGATAATCCGATCTCTCCGGAGGTAATTTTCTCTGAGAAAAAGTAGTAGCTTAAGAAAATAACGATTAATGGTTGTAACGAACTAATAAGGCTTGCGTTGATAAGACTTGTTAGCTGGGTGGACCAAAAAAACAATCCGATGGCTGAGCCAAAACATATTCCTGCGGGAGCGCACAATAAGAAATTACGCCAGGTAATTTTTTGTTTCTGTTTAAGAAGAACGTAAAGGCCCAAGGCGGGTACGGCAATCCATGACCGCCAAAAGGCCATAGTAAACCCGTGCACTTCAGAATCTGAAACAATTACGGAAGCGATAGCGATAAGTATGTAACCGAAGCTGCAAGAAATTATTCCAATTCGGAGTTCATTCGTGGGAGTGGATTCAGAGGGTTGAATATTGATAACGCGCTCAGTTCTGTAAGAGGGGGGGCAGAATAGCCTTTTCCAGATTAGTAGGATTTCTCCAGCCGTGTTTTGGGATGACCCAATTTAGGGACTTCATCTGCAAATAACTCAGGCATAGAAACAGTTTTGAGAACCTTTTCAGTCCTTAAGCCTAGAATCATAATGTGGGGCATGCTGAAAACTTTTATCTTGAGAACTTTTCCCTGGCGGGAGTTGTTGGCGAATCAATTGTTTTTGAGTCGGGGAATCCCCTGAACTATTTCGAGGCGATCGGCGCACCTCATCAAATTGAAAGAATCAACCTCAGTGGAAAGCTTTTCGTTTCTTCTCCGGATCAGTTGTCTCCTGCCGTTATTGTCGTGCCAGGAAGTTTGGGAGTCGGTGAGAACCATCTGGAGCACGCGGAAATGATTGTTTCTCAAGGCATAGCTGCCTTTGTGATAGATCCTTTTACGAATAGGAATGTGGAATCAACAGTTGCAAACCAGACCCCCTTTTCTTTCGCTGCGAGCGCATTTGATGTCTTGATGGCTCTAGAAACTATCGCTAAGCATCCAGCTATTCATCCCGATCGGATTTCCGCTCAAGGACATAGCAGGGGAGGATCTGCTGTTTTAATGGCAAGTATGCGCCAATTCGCCGATCCCATTATCAGAAGCAACCTTTATTTTGAAGGGGTTTATGCGGTGTATCCATGGTGTGGTCACCAATTTCTCAAGCCATCTGTTGGCCATACGAAGGTGAGAGCAATAGTAGGAGAACGAGATGATTGGCTGTCAGTTCAGCAAGTCCAATCCCAGATCCAAACGGTTGCACTTGCCGGTGGTGACGCTTCAATTCGAATCGTTAAGGGGGCATCGCATAGTTTCGACTGGGATGAAGAAGTATATGAAATCCCTGAAGCAAGTGTCGCTCCTGAAGCCCCAACCGTGTATTTGGATGCTACTGGAGCGATGATTGATCCTGTTACCGGAGAGACAAACTCACTTTCAACTGACCGAACGCATTTCTTGGCTGCAATTGAAGGTGGCTTTGGCAGGCGAGGCGCACATGTAGGAAGTTCTGGGGAGCAAGCACACATTTTCCGAGAAGACATGCTGCAATTCCATAAATCTGTATTAGGGGTTTAGGGCTTACTCGTTTCTTTCAGTATCTAGTCCACAATAGATTCTTGACAAGAATTCCTTCTTTTGTAGTCTTTTGAATATAGGCAGAAGAAAAGCTGGGGAGCGCAGATTGAGTATTGGTCAGAAACAAGGGCTTGTTGAAGTCGCTGATGGTATTCACGTATGGCTTCCCGCTGACGGTTCATGGGGGTGGAGTAACGCAGGATTAATCGCCGATAATGACCAGACAATGATCGTTGACACCCTTTTTGATCTTCCATTAACGAAAATTATGCTGGGAGAAATGGGGCGAGTCATTCCGACTGTCAAAGAGCATGTAGATATTTTGCTAAACACTCACGCTAATGGCGACCATTGCCATGGAAACGAACTTGTACCCACATCACGAATTATTTCGTCTGTCGCGACTGCTGATGAAATGTCTGAACTTCCTCCTGCTGCGTTAGCGGCGATGGTGCGGAGATTCGAAGAAGATGACTCTCCACTTGGACGGTATATCAAGCATGCATTCGGAGGTTTTAATTTTTTAGATATCACTATGAAGACCCCTACGGAAACATTCACAAAGAATATGTCGGTGACTATCGGGGATCTTGAAATTGAGTTGATTGAGGTTGGTCCTGCCCATACTAAGGGAGATGTCCTCGTATATGTCCCGTCACGCGGCGTGATCTTTACCGGAGATATTCTTTTCATCGAAGGGACGCCTTTGATGTGGGCTGGGCCGGTTGATAATTGGATAGCTGCTTGTGACCGTATTGCCTCTTTGGAAGCCGTCACTGTTCCCGGGCATGGACCTATTACAGGTTCTTCGGGTGCTATAGCAGTTCGCGACTATTGGGTCATGCTCAAAAATGAAGCGAAGATCCGGTTTGATGACGGCATGTCGGTTCGTGACGCGGTGAGAGATATTGACCTTGGAGCCTTTGCTGATTGGGGTGAAAGTGAGAGGATATACCTGAACGTGAATTCGCTTTACCGGGAATTTGGAAGTTCGGAAGTTGTCGAAGATGTCATGGAACTTTTTGCAGAGATGGGTGAAATTTGGGAGGGTGAACATGAAAATGAAAAATATTTTTAAATTCTTGAAACAAGAAAGAGATAAACGATCATTTTTTCTAGAAGATAAGGTCGTAGATTATATTTTTTCTAGTAGTACAGAAATAGACCGAGTACAAAAGTCGCTGATTGATGAGACTGCGAACTTGGGCTGGGTTTCAAGGATGCAGATATCGCCTGATCAAGGGAATCTACTGACAATGCTTGTGAAAGCGTTGCGACCGAACTTCGCGGTTGAGGTAGGGACTTTCACAGGGTATTCAGCTTTATCCATCGCTAAAGGATTACCGGCCAACGCAAAGTTGCTGTGCTGTGATGTTTCAGAAACATGGACAGATATCGCGAAACAGCATTGGAAGCAAGCTGGCGTGGATGGGAAGATTGACTTAATCCTTGCCCCAGCACTTGAAACCTTAGAGAAAATACCAGAAGGGCAAAAGATTGATTTCGCTTTCATTGATGCAGATAAAGGAAATTACATAAATTACTACGAGGCAATATTCAATCGATTGTCAGAGAATGGTCTTATCGTTGTTGATAACGTTCTCTGGTCAGGCAGAGTTGTCGATCACAGTATTAATGATGAAGATACGGTCGCTATACGCAATTTTAATCAACATGTGAAAAATGATGAGCGTGTTCTCTGCGCGATGCTATCCATAGGGGATGGTGTTTCCGTCATCCAAAAAAAGCCGTAAGAAATGCTTTCGTCAGCGCTTTACTCACGTGAATACCGAAGAAACCCAGAAGTTATTTGGGAAAAAATGCGTAATGACTTCCCTGTATTCTATGACGACGTCAGTGACATGTGGTGGGTGACACGGTATGAAGATGTTAAAAATATTTTCACCGATCATGAAACGTTTTCTTCTTCAACCTACGAATTAACAACTGGTCAGGTGGTGGGTCCAACGCTCATCTCTCGAGATGACTATGGTCATGTGGTTCGCCGGAAAATAGTGGCACCAGATTTTGTCGGCAATAGATTGAAGTCGTACGAACAGTTGGTTATTAACTGTGTGAATGAACTCATCGACCATTTCGCAGACCCCAATCAGGTCATGTTGGTAAGTGAATTCAGTTCCCAACTTCCTGTTGACGTTATTTCAGCGATTCTTGGAATGGATGGAGATGGACACCTTTTTCGGCAATGGGTCACAGCAATGATTATGGGTCTTTCAGGATCTCCTGAACTACGACAAAAAGGGCTTGATGCTAACACTGCTTTTTGTAGCCACATAGCCCCATTGCTCAATGGAGTTGATGATCCCGAGCGAATTGACCATGTAGCAAAAATCGCTAGAGCGGAGATTGAGGGTCAGCGGTTAAGTAAAGAGGAAATCACTGCGTTTTGCGGCCTTCTTTTCATTGCTGGTGGGGAAACAACTGATAAAGCTATAGCGAATATGTGGTGGAACGTCCTTACTCAACCAGATGCGTTACAAGCTATTATTGAAGATGAGTCGCTGTGGAGTAACGCCTTTAGCGAAACCATGAGAAGAACTCCGGCAGTAATAAGTGAAGATAGATTCACCACCAGGCAAGTAGAAATACAAGGTGTCGAAATTGCTGAAGGTGCGAGGGTACGAGCTTGCTTAGGCTCAGCCCATTTAGATTCTTCTGTGTACAAAGACCCGTTACGTTTTGATATCTTCCGTCCGGACCTACATCTTGGTAAAGAAAATCGTTCAGGAGTTTCTAAGGATGCTGGTCGAAGCGGCCACTTTGGCTTTGGATTAGGAAAGCATTTCTGCATCGGTTACGAATTAGCACGAAATGAAGCCGTGATAGGATCTCAATTAATCCTTGACCGTTTAGGGGCCCCACGTCTAAATAGTCAACAACAAGGACCGGTAATTCAAGGCAACTCCTTTTTCGCTGTTAAGGAACTGCAGGTGTCATTTACAAAATAAATTCCGTAAATTCCTTTAGTTGAATTAGTTGAATTAGTTGAATTAGTTGAATTATTTGATTGCGAGTATTTCGCCATGAGGGACAAGGAAAAACCCATCAGGTTGTCTTGCCCAATGTCTGAATGCTTGAGATAACTCATCTAATTTTTGTTGATCAGCTAGCCCCAGGCTAAGAACTTGTTCAGAAAAAGTTGATTTTTGGATACGTTCTGCCCATAGGCCTCCCCACCATTCACGCGTCTCAGGAGTAGCGAACGTCCATGTGGAACTTGAAACCGAAATTGAAGAGAAATCAATTTGTGACGCCCAAGAGAAAAGAAAACGACCTGCGTTTGCTTCAACATTATTTTTTCTTGTCATGTTCTGATACAGGTCCATCCACTCATTTAGTTTCGGGTTGCTGGGGGACCAGACCATCCCGCCGTAGTCAGCGTCCCGAATCGCGACAATGCCGCTAGGCCGGACAACCCGATGCATTTCCCGAAGGGCCGCAATCGGATCTTGAAGGTGCTGAAGTAATTGATGTGCATGAACAATATCAAAACTGTTATCACCGAAATCTAAGTTATAAGCATCTCCGACCTTAAAGGAACAATTCTTTTTATCTGATGGCGAAACTCCTTCGAGGGCTTTGGTAATAATGCCTTCGGATGAGTCAATGCCTACGACAGTTCCTGAACTCAGTTTCTCAGCGAAATCTAACGTGATAGTTCCAGGCCCACACCCAACATCAAGAAGAGTACTTTCGGATGTCAGGTAGGACTCTAGATATTTCGCTGAATTCTCTACACTTCTCCACGTATGTGACCGCAATACTGACTCATGGTGGCCATGAACGTAAATATCATCACTCATACTGTTAAGCCTTAATTTCTGTTGCAACTATCCAAGTCTACGAAGTTTGCTATAGCTTCTCTCTTAAATTAGTAATTTAACGAAAAGAGAGAATATGGCGGATCGAGTATTGGTAACAGGGGTGACAGGATACATAGGCCAGCATTGCGGAGCAGAACTCTTGCGGCAAGGATACGAAGTCGTAGGAAGTATCCGCTCCCTAGATAAAGCTGAAATGGTCCGCAATGGGATAGCGAAAGTAGCTCCGATAGAAAAACTTCAATTTGTTGAAACTGATCTGATGAAAGACGAAGGTTGGGCTGAAGCAATGGATAATTGCAAATATGTTCTTCATGTGGCTTCCCCTTTCGTTATAGCGAATCCAGACGACGAAAATGAAATAATCTCTCCTGCTGTTGACGGGACAATACGGGTCTTGACAACTGCAAAGGCAGCTGGTGTTGAGCGTACAGTAGTTACGTCTTCGCTCATAGCGATAATCGCTGGTAAGGAACCAGGGCACTATGGAACTGATTCCTGGTCAGATCCAGACGCTGAAATTGGCACATATGCAAAGAGTAAGGTTCTCGCGGAAAAAGCCGCTTGGGCATTTGCGGCGGAGAACAATTTCGACCTAGTAGTCATAAATCCCGGTGGAGTTATGGGGCCGACATTGACAGGGAAAGTTGATGGAGAAAGCCTTACGATGATCTCCGACATTATCAATGGCAAATACCCACTCGTTCCCGATATTAGTGTTGGCTTTATTGACGTTCGGGATGTAGCGAAATTGCATGTGAGTGCCATGACCGCTAGCGAAGCTGTAGGAAAACGTTTTATCGCTTCATCAGATGAGCCGCTTCACTTCACTGAAATAACAGGAATATTAAAGAACGCTGGCTATAAGAAAGCTTCAACGAAGCAAGCACCAAAGTTCCTACTCAGAATCATGAGTATTTTTGACGAACAGGTTAAAGGCTTACTTCCCATGGTCGGGCTTCGACAAACAGTGAATAATCGTGAAACGTATGAAATTCTTGGTTGGGACCCGATTCCGATGGGTCAATCGCTTGTGGAGGCCGCTGAGTCAATTTCATAGGTTCAAAAACGAAGGAAGATAAGGAATTATACGTACAGAACATAAACGCCTCACTTCGCTAACCTGACACAACGAATCTACGATATTATTCCTAACAACATTGAGAGACGCGATACAAAGGAGTCTATTCAACATGTTATTTCAAATTGACTACAAAGTTTTTGAAGCTAGTCGAGGTGATTCATTGCGGGCATTTGGAAGCTTTACCCAAGAACAACTCGAATCTTTACTCGATGACCACGGAGTGAACCTTATTGGACGATGGCACTGCCTTGGAGAAGGCACAGGAACCATGATTGTAGAAACGGATGATTTCACGAAATGCAATCAATTCCAACTTGCTTGGGCTGAGGTTTGTGACATGCATGCAAAGCCAGTCGTTACAGATGTGCCGGCCAGAGAAGCCATCCAAAAGCACTTCATGCAATAACTTTTCTTAAGAGAAGGTCTTTAACCTGATGGCACAAGGTGAATTAGTTTCGCTCTGTTTAGAGCACAAAGATGCTCTGAACACATTTTTGCGAGAGTTTGAGATATCCGAAGATGAATTGCATGGATACTTTATTGACCGGTCAACGAATATAGAAAAAGTTATTGCAACACTTGAAGCTTGGAATAGGGGAGAAGAACTCCCAGATGGTTGGGTTCCCAATACAACTTGGTTTTGGGAGAGCGATGGAACCATACAGGGCGTCATTAATGTTCGCCATCACCTTACTGCTTGGCTTGAAGAGAATGGCGGGCATATCGGTTACTCAGTTTCACCATCTCAACGCCAGCAAGGTGTAGCAACAGCAATGCTCAGATCAGCGCTTATTAAGTGCACAGAATTTGAGATTATGAAGGCTATGTTGATTTGCGATTCAGATAATGTTGGGTCAAGACGAGCCATTGAAGCAAATAACGGGATTCTACAAAGAGAAGAGAACGGCCAACGCTGGTACCTGATAAAACTCTAAACAGATTTTGTGCGGCTTAGTAGGGGGTTGAATCGCACTCGGTCTGGGATCTCGGTGGCGCCTGGTACGCCGCGTTCAATCATGAAGGGGCGAAGCGCTTCCATAGCTTTCGGTTCATCCCAGTGCGGAATAGTCGGATACATGTGATGAATGACATGGGTTTGCATCGAATGACATAGGAACCGCGGTGCAGGAATAGTCCAGAAGCGTGTGTCGGCGTAACGGCCGGTTTGTGTACCGGGTCGATGCGGTTCCCAAGCGAAGTACACGTAGATGTAAGAGAGCCCAATCTTTGAAGGAAGCCACCACACGAGCAAAGTCTCCAATGGGAATAGCACAACCATGACTAACTGTGTCAAAGATAATAATTTTGCAATTGGAATGCCCCGCAATATAGCTTCAGCAAATTTTGGATCGCGTTCTATATGATTCTGGAGAGTTTGTGCATCTCGGCGGTGTACCGCTACAGCTGGTTTCCACCAATGATCAGCACGACTTTGGTAGTCCACATCTAGGTCCGGGTCGTTTGTGTGGGCATGGTGCTTCATGTGCGTTGCACGTAGTACTTCATGTGACTGTTTCAATCCCAATAGCGATATTTGGCCGACGACGAAATCAATCCACCGCCACTGATCTTGGCGGCCTGACAAGTTACCATGCTGGCCCTCATGCGAAGGCAGGTAAGCCATGCTCATGCATATTGTGGCGACGACGAAACCTAGCCAGAGTGGAACCACTCCGGCAATTGTTAAAACTAAAGTGGTGACCCATAACATGGACTGGCCTATACCGATCACAATCATTTCCCACTGGATTCTCCCCATAAAGGAACGCGCTAAAGCTCGCTCAGCCTTGGGGGATAGATCAATAAGGGTTTCGTTGGTAGTCATAGCCAATACCCTCGGACATGTGCGACGAACCCACTAGCGAGGCCAATCACGAGTGAGGCGATGAGCAAGGTCGCATTATTGGCATGAGGCCAAATCCGCTGACTGATAGCAAAGAGAACGCAACCCCAGAAAAATAGTCCGAACCAAACCTTCCCCCATGTCTCGGAATGTTGAATTAGGCCCCCGATTACTCGAGCCAGACCGGTCGGTGAGGTTGTTGCGTTCTGTTGCTCCATCATCCAAGAATATGAGGGAATGGCTTTATTGGCAATAGTTTCAGGTCCAGAGGTTCTCTAGAGATTAAGTTCATCAATATTGCCATGCCAAGCAAGTTGACCACCGTCAATTGGAATGTATGTCCCGTTAATAAAACCAGCCTCAGGGCTAGCTAAGAAGCACACTAATTCAGCTACTTCTTCGGGATAGCCGAGGCGGGGGATCAATCCCTTCCCAGTCATGCTTTTCTCAAATGCTACAGGATCGTCAGCTTGCTTAATATATTCGGTAACCATAGACGTCGCGATTGCAGTCGGGCCATAACAGTTAACTCGGATCCTGTATTTTGCAAGATCAACAGCAAGGTTTTGCGTTTGTAAGCGGATCCCTCCCTTTGAAGTTCCATAGGCTATACAAAGCGGATAGGCAGACACTGACCCGACGGAAGCAGCATTAATGATCGATGGTAGATCACTCTCTCTCAGATAAGGCAATGCATACTTCGAACAAAGCCAAGGGCCAACTGCATTTACTTCAAGGACTTTTCGAAAAGTCTCCACAGTCATATTTTCCAGATCGCACATTAAAGGATCAGCGATCCCTGTTTCATGAATGCCAGCGTTGTTGTGCATGACGTCAATTCCGCCAAATTCATTTGCTGCTTTTTGCATCAGTGACTCAACTTCATCTGGGGAAGTGACATCACAATGAACGTATAACGCCTTTCCACCCTTATCACGAATTCCAGCAGCGACAGTTTCGCCAGCCTCATCTGTGATATCAGCTATAACGACGCTAGCTCCTTTGCTAGCAGCAACCTGAGCAGTCGCTTCACCAATTCCTGTCGCACCTCCAGTGATAACGAAACGTAAACCATCTACACCCATATTCCACCTCTTAGTTAGATCTTTGTTGCTGCAGCCTATAGACAACCAGATACGCGGTCAACTTGGTGTCTCTTGAATACTTCGCTCTGACTATTTGGTGTCAGAAGCTATTCTCAAATACCAATTCTGAAGAAAATCAACTATTATGAGATCGCTAATAAGTCACGAGTTCTAACAAGGGGGAAGACTATGAACGAAGAACTTGAAATAATGATTGACACCAAAAACGGTGAATGGATTGATTTGGGTTTGCCAAACAGTGAACCAGGTGAAAATGCGATGATGCTACTTCGGATCAGTGAAGAGAATGGAAGCTATACCGCGTTAATTAAATCAAAAGCAGGAACTGTTATTCCTCCTCATGTTCATCTCGGAGAAACAGTGGTTTATGTAATCCAAGGTGACCTCCAGTACCGGGGTGGCGTCGCTTATGAAGGCGGATACATCTACGAACCAGCTGGGGCAATCCATGAAGCCACCAAGCATGACACTGATACCATTTACTTCGTTCATGTTGCTAATGGGGCCATCTTCTTGAATGAAGATGGTTCAGAAGGTGAAGTATATGATTGGCGGACCGTGAAAAGTATCGTCGATGCACATAATGCAGCGAAACAAGAAGTTGGAGCAGCGTAACAATATTTAGATCCAACTTTTGAAAGGCGATGATGGGGAAAACCATTCTAGTTACTGGGGCAGGCTCAGGATTTGGGCGCGGTGTTAGTGTTGCTTTAGCTGAACGAGGCCATCGCGTTATCGCTTCGACTGAAACCGAGGAGCAAGCTACTGAACTTGCTGCTGCGCATCCAGAGCTAACCGTAGAGAAAATAAATATCACCACGGATGATGTTGAGAAGGTAAATCAGTGGGAGATAGATGTTCTCATTAATAATGCTGCAATGGGGCAAACTGGGCCAATGGCCGATGTCCCCATGGAACGGATACGTGCCATTTTCGAAGTGAATGTTTTTGGAACATTGTCTATAACCCAGAAAGTTCTTGAAGGGATGATCAACCGAGGGTCTGGACGAGTAATAGTCATGTCCTCAATAGGGGGCTTGCATTCTTTTCCTTCGTTCGGCCCTTATAACATGACCAAGCATGCTCTTGAAGGAATGGGAAAAGCCATGCGGATAGAACTTGAACCTCAGGGGATAGACGTCACCATGATCAACCCCGGACCTCATGACACGGGATTTAACGACTCAATGGCAGAATCAATGTGGGAATGGTTCGGGGAAGACTCTTTGCAATCACCGAATATGGAAATGTTTACGATGATGCGCACAGCAGCGGTAACAGACCAAATGGACCCAGAAGCTGTAGTTGACAAACTTGTTGAATTGGTTGAAGCTGAAACTACGCTTCAGAACAACATCGTTCCAGAAGATGGTATAGAAGAGCTGAACGAGGCAACAGGCTTAGGCGAGTAATGAATACACAACTTATTTCTTTTGGGGAGGGAATATGGCTGCAATAGAGAATAATCCATATCTAGGGAATAAGAGATACCACGATCTCTATCCAGAAATGGGCACTGGAGAGGTTTCCACAGAACCCTATTATTCTGAGGAATATTTTGAACTTGAACGCGAGTACTTATTTAAGAAGGTTTGGATAAATGCGTGCCGTCTAGAACAAATTCCTAAAGCCGGTGATTACATAGTGAAAGAATTGCCGGTATGTGATACCTCGGTCATTGTCGTGAGGAGAAAAGACGGAGGTGTTAATGCCTTCCACAACGTGTGCTCTCATAGGGGAAACAAGATGGCCTATGAAGACGCTGGTAATGTCCGATCATTCAATTGCCGGTTTCATGGATGGACCTATGACCTAGAGGGAGACCTTGTAGTAGTTCCAGATGAAGAGAATTATTTTGACCTTGATAAGTCCTGCCTAGGACTGACGCCTGTCAGCGCTGGTGAATGGCAAGGATTCGTCTTCATAAATGTTGACCCAAACCCTAAAGAGACATTAAGCGAATATTTAGGGGATCTTGCGAAAGGACTCGATGGTTATCCATTTGAAGAAACGTCCGGACAGGTATTCACCTTCGAAACTGTGGTGGATGCGAATTGGAAATTAGTTAAAGACGCATTCCAAGAGGTCTGCCATACCCCATACCAGCACAACCGGTCACTACCTGACGCATATATCAGCGAATCGAATCCTTACACGAGGTTTATCGATATGGCTGTTGTTGGCCATCATGCACGAGCATCGCTTTTCGGAAATATGGAACATCAACCAAGCCCTCTCGCTATGCATGCCTATAGTCATGGAGCGACAATTGCCAGCGCGTCGATGGTTGATGGTGATGAAGTATCTGCTGCACTCGCCCCGCCTGGAATTAATCCGACGGAGAGCAGCGACTGGTCCTTTGAGCTTCAGGTATTTTTCCCTTCATTCTTCTTAGCTGTAACGCAAGGAAGCTACTTTACGCATCAATTCATTCCACTATCTGTAGATAAAACACATTGGTTCTCAACTACATGTTTCCCAAAATCTACTACCGCTGCTGAACGATTCAGCCAAGAATATGGTCGCGTGATGTTCCGAGACATTATGAATGAGGATGGCCGGCAAATAGAGGAAACGCAGGCCATGCTGAAATCAGGCGCGAAAAAGACATTTGTCCTAAAGGATGAAGAATTATTCGTCCGGCAAGGCCTATGGCAAGCCCACAAAATGATTGTTGAAAACGGGGGGTTACCGGAATGATTGACTCAGTAGTCCTTCCAAGTGGTTTCGAAGACCTAGCGGAATGGGAAGAATGGAATCTTGAAACAATGGAGGAACGAAGCTACAAAAGGTCGGTTTCTTCTATGGAAGACCTACAGTCTTTCTACGATGCGATGCTTCTACGTATGGATCAGATTTTAAGTCACTTAGTTACTGTTCCTATGTCTGATGATATGAAACCAGAGGATCGTAATCTATTGAACATTTCGAAATCTATGGCTGAAGTAGCTCCTGCTGTTGAACAATTCTTTGAACCTACGATCTCATTTGGGTTTGACACGACGCGTTGGGAACACGGCCCAGAATAATATTGAAAAAGTTATTAAATCTGATTCTTTTTTAACCTTAAAAGTTGTGCTTATTGCATAGATGGGTGAGCGGAATTAGGAACTATACGTTTACAAGGTCTTGCATGAAGTGCAAGTTCCTATCAAATCAAGTCGGTGGCTATCAACGACATAATGAAATTGGTCAGCGACCTGTTGAAGTGAAGCCTCTAAAGCCCTTTCAACATTATCTGATAAATAGAAATCAAGAATTTCACCGCAACATGAACAAATAACATGGTGGTGGTGGTCGGTAAATTGTTCAGCTAATTCATATCGTGCGTGGTCATCGTTTGTGATGATTCGAACTACTGCTCCTGCTTCCTCTAATACAGCGAGATTACGGTAAACACTTGATTGCGCAAGTCCATTGTCAACTTTCAATATTTGGCTGGTAGTGAGTGGCTTTTCCGATAGTCGTAGAATAGAAATTAAGCGACGTCGGTTACTTGAGTAACGCTGACCGATTGATTGAAGTTGTGATGCTACTGACTGATTTAAATCTACTTCGGTAGGGTTGCCCATTTCACTATATTACTTTATAAAAGTCAGAAAGATCTTATTCCTTCTTCAACATGAGCTGGTCCATGGGTGTGATGGGGGTCATCGAGGAATATTTTTGAACCAACACGCATCTTGTCTTCCCCAAATGCAGTACGTAAGTTTGCTTCTGTTAATACTTCACCTGGAGCACCTACGCAGCATGGGCAATTATTTAACAGCAGGACTTGATCTGCACGGCTTGCGTCACTGAGATTATGGGTAGTGATCACTACCGTGCGTCCAATCGCTACTTCTTCAGCGATTATTTCAAGGATGATGTCTCGAGAAATAATATCAAGCCCGTTGATTGGTTCATCTAACAGCAATACATCGCTTTGTTGTGCCAAGCCCTGCGCAACTAGGGTTCGTTGACGTTCCCCTCCGGAAATTTCATGTAATTGTTTGTTAGCAAAATTAGTAAGGTTGAGGCGCTCGAGGGCATTATCAATAGCGTTATGGTCATCGGCTCGGAAACGTCTAAATGGGCCTCGCGTTGAAAAACGAGCAAGTGAAACAACATCGCGAACACTTATTGGGAGGGAATTATCTACATCTGTTGACTGCATGACGAAGGAAGGGGATGGGCCAGCAATCTCAATTTCTCCTGAATGTACGTCAACTGTTCCTGCTAAAGCTTTAAGAAGGGCTGACTTGCCTGCTCCATTAGGTCCGATGACAGACAGTAGTGAGCCTGAAGGGACTTCAAGATTTACATCGGTTAAAGCAACGGTATTTCCGTATCGGACTTCTAGGTTGCTAGTTGTTATGGAGTTAGGGCAGGGTTTCATAATAATTATTAAAATATATTGCTTTAATGTGGCAAATCAGACTCAGGCTTGTAATAATGAGAATCATTCTTATTATAAGGAGTCTAGTATGCTTTCCAAACCGACAAAAAAGTTAATCTTAATTCTTACGACTTTATTAGCCGTTGCCTCCTTGGTACTCACTGGGTGTAGTGATGATAATTCGACAGAGGCATCTTCGTCGGAAGAGAAACCAATGATTGTGGTAACAACAAATATTCTCGGAGATGTCGTTGCAAATATCGTTGGTGACAATTTTGATGTTGAGGTCATAATGCCTTCAGGGACTGACCCGCATGACTTTCAAGCTTCAGCAAAACAAGTTGCCAAAATAATGAACGCAGACCTTTTGGTAGTTAATGGTGCGAGCTTTGAAGAAGGCATGGCTGATGTGATCGAAGCCGCTGAGTCAGATGGAGTGATGATTTTTGAAGCTATTAGTTTCGTTACTCAGCTAGAAGGTGATCACGATGATCATGAAGGCCACGACGATCACGATGATCATGAAGGCCACGACGATCACGATGATCATGAAGGCCA
>Ga0315326_10000282_pt1 | contig 24246 bp, 28 predicted proteins | sample M180m32315metaG_FD_203457 | JGI IMG/M metagenome (GOLD analysis project Ga0315326, IMG submission 203457) | Ammonia-oxidizing marine archaeal communities from Monterey Bay, California, United States - M1 80m 32315 | ecosystem: Environmental > Aquatic > Marine > Coastal | place: USA: California... | reverse complement strand
TTACTAATTGTTCAACAATTTTTGTAGATATCTTTTTTTCATAATCAGAAGGAGTGGCAGAAACAAAAATAGTATTTTGGATATATTCTTCAAATTCTTCAAATTTTAAAGGTCTATTGTCATATGCACTAGGCAATCTAAATCCATATGTTACAAGTTTATCTTTTCGAGAATAATCACCTTTGTACATACCATGTAATTGGGGTAACGTAACATGGGATTCATCAATTACTAAAAGATAATCATCTCCAAAAAAATCCATTAAACAAAATGCCTTGTCACCTTCATTACGTCCATCAAAATGTCTTGAATAATTTTCAATTCCAGAACAGTAACCTAATTCTTCTATCATTTCTAAATCATAATTTGTTCTCATTTCAAGACGCTGTTTTTCAAGTTCATTTAATTTTGGCAAATGATATTTTAATTCATCTCGAATAGATTTAACAGCTTTTTTAGTAACGTCCTTAGCAATAAGATAATGTTTTGCAGGAAAAATTATCATATCAGTGATTTTCTTTTTTTCTTTTAATGAAACATGATCAAGTAAAGTAATTTTTTCAATCTCATCACCAAACATAGAAATTCTAATAATATCTTCAGAATAAGCTGGAGTAATATCAATTGTATCACCCTTTACTCTGAAATTACCAGGAGCAACCTCAAGATCATTTCTTTCATATCTGGCATCAACTAATTTTCGAATCAAATCAGTTCTTTTGATTTCATCGCCAGTACTAACTGAAATTGAAGAGTCCTTCCATTCTTGAGGATTCCCAAGAGAATAGATGCAAGAAACAGTAGAAACAATGATTGTAGGTTCACCAGATAACAACATTGCAGTTGCTTCTAATCTTAATTTCTCAATTTTTTCATTAATCTGAGTATCTTTTTCAATGTAAGTATCAGTTTGTGGAAGATAACTTTCAGGTTGATAATAATCATAATATGAAACAAAATAACCAACATTATTGTTAGGGAAAAATTGTTTTAATTCAGCATACAGTTGTGCAGCAAGAGTTTTGTTATGAGAAATTACAAGTGTGTTTTTACCAGTTCTAGCAATCACATTAGCAACTGAAAAAGTCTTTCCACTTCCTGTAACACCAAGTAAAGTTTGAACAGACTTTTTTTCGACACCTTCAACTAGCGCATCAATAGCTTGAGGTTGATCACCGGTAGGAACATAGTCAGATACCAAGTTAAATTTAGAAAGTTGTTTCAACAGTTACAATCACCAAAAACTGAATTTAAAGCAATGGTGATATCAAGATAAATTACCACTTGGGTTCATCAATCATTCGTAATCCACCATCAATTTCTTCAAAACCCATAATCTTAAGAGTGGTTTTGGCAGTAGATGAATTCTTTTCAAGAATCTTTTTAGCTAAATCCATTCGATCATTTGAATTCATGTGTTGACCAATCTTATATTTTCCATGAAGTGTTTGAGGAGTAATTTTAATGACACTAACTGCATCCAAAACACGCATATCAGATTTTAGTGGATCATAATATCCTTCAGGCTGATATTTCTCCATCAACCCATTTAGAGCTAAAGTTTTTTCTTCTCTATCAGAAACAAAAGAAGCAATTCCCTTGATCACGACACTAATGTACAAAGTATCAGCCAAAGAGGCATTATGAGGATCCTCAAAATAAGAAGGTAAAAATTCCAATTCCCTATCAGCCTCAAACCCAACTTTATTATTTTTGTAAATATTATCTAATTTTTCACCTTTCACATGTGAATGCATGTAAACAGCATCACTTTGAAAAACAAAATTCATTGGGATAATTTGAGGAAAACCATTCACATCAATACTAGACATTCTTCCAACATGTTCATCATTAAGAAATTCTTTAATTTTTTCATAGGATTTAATTTCAAGAATACCAACAAGTTGCATAAATTAGATTTTAGAAATAATATTATAAATTAAGATCAAAATATCAAGAAAAAAATACCTAAAATATAAGAAGATTTCAAAATTATTATGGATGATCCATATCTAAATGATTTAAGAGGGGAATTCAATAGTTACTCAAATCAATTAAAAAAATTAAAAAAGAAACTTCTAAAAGTAGACGTAATAGAAGAACAGACAAAAATTATCAACCAAATTGATTCAATAGCTAAAAAAATGGAAAACAATCAAAAACAGTCTGTAAAAGTAACTAAATCTAGGCTAAAAGAAAGAAAGAAAAAATCAAAAAGATGAAATTATTCAGCATCCAATTCTTTTGCTAATTCTTTAATTTGAAGTATTTTACATCCCAATTCAGTGCATTCGTCTTTTAAGTGATTATTCATAATGAATAATTACAAAAATTATCAAAAAGATAGAACATTCTAAAAATTGACTTTATTGATTCAAACTTTTCATTAATGTAAATTGCTAAATTTAGGAGTAATTTAATAAAAAAAATGACTCCAAATGAAGAGACAGAAGAAGCCACAAATGAAGTTATAAAAATATTAGAAGAATGGGGAACAGAATCAAAATTTATCTGGTTTAGAGAATTACACAGAATAACAGATATCGACAAAGGTTTACTTCGAAATATTCTCAATGAATTAAAAAAAACAAAAGAAGTCAAAGAAATGCACGGAACTAACAACAGAATATTTTTCAGCCTTAGGAGATACTACATCAAATGTAGAGACGTAGAATTTAGATTCAAAGGAAAAGAAATTATGTTAAAAGATGGAAGTAAAACAAAAATTATTCAAGGTTCTACAAATTCTACAGAACGAACAAGAAAAAGATTACTCAAACAACAAACTAAAAGAAAATTAAGACAATCTTCAAAAAAGAAACATCAGCATAATTCACAAAATCATTAAAAATCTTTAGAGTAACTCTAAAAAATTACAGCGAATCAAGATACAAATCAAGTTTTAACGTCTAATTTTTTGACATTAATGCAGTTTGCTTTTTCATTTCAGAAAGCATCAAAACCAATATTTCTTTTTCACTTAGACTCAAAAGTTCTTTTGCTTCTTCCTCAGTAAATTGAATATCTTCATTCAAGTTATCGTATGTAGTTAATGGTTCTCCCATAACCCATTATGATAATATAGAGTTATAAAAAATATTGGCTCAAACTGATATTCTAAGTATTAATTTCACTCTTAATTCTACTAGAGCTACTTGTTGAACAATAAAAATGCAAACAAAAGAACGATTGATAAATTCTACGTGCGCCTTATATTCAAAATTAAACAATATAATTACATGCAAATAGATATTCCATTATCATGTCCATCGTGTGGCGGAAAAATGTATTCGGTAAGTTATGAATCAGCATTACCAGCTCTAAAGAAAAGAAGTTGGCAAGTATGTAAAGAATGCAATTTTGAAAGAAGTTCTGAAGATTTCAAAAAATCCATCTGCTGTGTATAACAGATGTGGGATTATTAGCGAGATAATGAATTTAATCTTCAGATTGTCTTCGAATTAATTTAAATTCAGCATGTTTAATTTTCTCAGATTCTGCAACATCCTCAGTCATATCATATAGATGATGAAGTTTCATGTCTGGAATTAATTCATCATTTTTTTCATCATTTAAATCAAATTCAATATTAGATAAAATTTCCAGATTCTCATCTAAAATATCAAGACATTTTTTTACAGTGTCGGGCAGATCATCCATAATAATATGTAAAATATTAACACAGTAAATAATGTTCTATTAATTTGAATTAACCTTGTTTTTGTTTATGTTTTTCACGCAATGCAGGCATGACATGACTAGCAAACTTGTCAATAGAACCAAAGTAATTCTTACCCCAGAATCTAATAACAAAGTGATTTACACCAGCATCCATAAATCTTTCAAACACAGGAATGATATCTTCAGGAGTACCAACTGCAGTAGAGGATCTTGCAATTGCATCTGGAATTTTAGTTGCAGCCTCTCGCATTTTAACAATCCAACTTTGATCAGACATGGAATATTCTGTAAAGTATTTTACGAAATCAAATCCCTCAATTTCTTTTAATCCATGTACTCTCAAAATTTCAGGTTTAAACAAACTAACTTTAACAGCTTCTTTCATTTTTGCCCATGAAGCTTCTGCATCTTCAGAAAAGTATACATCAATATCCAATGCCATTTCAAAATTATCCTTGTCTTCTTGACTTCGTCCATATTTGTCCATAGCAACTTCAATTTGTTTACGATGATCTTCAAATAATTCAGGAGTATAACCAATTGGTAACCAACCATCACCAAGTTTTCCTGTTAAATCCAAAGTACGTTTACCACCAGATGCCATGTAAGTTGGTGGATGTGGTTTTCTAATTGGAGCAGCCTGTAAACATGCTTGTTCTAATTTGTAATATTTGCCTTCATAATTTACAGTATTATCAGGATCTGAATGATACAGTGTTTTAATAACTTCGATTTGTTCGGCCCATTTTGAAACTGGTTTTTCAAATGGAATGCAAAATTCTTTAAGATTTTGTGCTTCACCAGCACCAATACCAAGAATTGCTCTACCCTTAGAAACTCTATCAAGAGTAATGGCAGCTAATGCAATATTTGATGGGTGTCTTCTAATGGCATCAGTAACACAAGTTCCTAATTCAACATTATTTGTAACTGAAGCAATTGCAGATAACATAACCCATGGGTCTAAAACGGTTGCATTTTTCCATTGTGGAACATTTGTGTGGTCCATATAGAAAATAGAATCATATCCAGTTCTATCAGCAAGCTGACAAGCAGTAAGAATCTGATCTTCAGTATATCCTGCTCTAGCAACATTTAGTCCGTTTTGAATACCAAACTTTAGTTTTTTACTTGCCAATAAAGATAATTCCGAATCATTACAATAAAAAGTTTGAGTAAGTTGCCAATTTCGCAGTTCTTAAATAAAAGAAAAAGAGGTAAAAAAAATAAATTTTTACAGATTACCTGCTTTGATATCTTCAAGACATTTTACGACATCATCCTTAGATATTGGAATTGGATTTGGATCCAAATGACCTCTATCTGTCATGACAGTATCAGCAGCTTCTGAAACATCAGCTTTGAGTTCTAATTTATCAAAGCCAAGTTTATCCATTGCTTCTTTGAATCTATCATAGAAGATTGATTTGTTATGCTTGTGTGCAACTGTAGTACAAGAAGACAAGGAATAACCATGAGGTATTCCTTCATTTGAGAATACATAAGACAATGCATGTCCTAATGTTGTAGAGCAATTTCCAAATCCCATTCCAGATAACATTGAACCATATGGATAGTTTTCTGGTTTGTCATTCATAATTGCATCATAGAGAATCTCAAATGCTTGTTTACATAGAGTTCTAGTCAAGTCATTACCGAGTTTGCTATCATAGCCTTCAGTAGCTTGAGCACATGCATCACAGACAGAACTTTTGATAACTTGTTCTGGAGTTCCATCCATAAAATATGAATCAACTACAGCCATGTCAGCTAAGAATCTATCTTCACGTAACAACTTCTTTTTTCCATCAAATTTTAGAACACAATAGGTTGTCATTTCAGCTCCAGTTCCAAATGTAGTTGGAATTAGAATTTTTTCTTTTTTCAATTCAGGTGCAGCATATTTTACCACATCCATTGAACTTCCACCACCCAATCCGATTAGAACTGAAGGGTTTTTGTCTTTGAATTGAGAAATGACCTTATTGACATCATCAATTGATGGTTCAGGTTTTACTTGGTCATACAACATATAATCCTGAATTCCCATTTTTGCTAACCATTTGTCAGACAATGCTGGCGGAACGGTTGTAACAACTAGGGCATTTTTTGGATATTCTGTTTCACCAAGTGCGTTTTCTCCAAAATTAATAACTTTTGGAATGCGTACTGTGTGCATAAAACAAACATCATTGGTTTGTTTATTATATCTTACAGTGGTGTAAATCGTATGATTATTCAAAATTTTGAAGAATTAGCAATTACAGAAAAGAAAAAAGATTGTTTAGAAATTTTAGAATCAGGCCTTCAAGCAGCAAATCCAGCAAATATCATATCAAATTATGTCACACCAAATGAAATTAAAATAGATGGGAAAATATTCAATATTAAAAAATATTCGAACATCCATACAATCGCATTTGGAAAAGCTGGAGATTCCATGACTAGGGCAATAAATTCAATTATTTCAATAAAAAGTGGCATAATTGTTATCCCAAAAGGCGCAAAGGCAAAAATTAAGAGTAAAAAATTTCAAATTTTTAATTCAAGTCATCCAAAACCTGACAAAACTAGTGTAAAAGCAGCAAAAGAAGTAATGAAATTTGTTAACAATAAGAAAAGTAACGAGTTAATTATTTTTCTTGTTTCAGGCGGAGGTTCATCATTACTTGCAATGCCAGATGAAATCACACTTAGTGATAAAGTTCATGTCACAGATTTACTACTAAAATCAGGAGCAACAATTCAAGAATTCAACTGTATTAGAAAACATCTATCAAAAATCAAAGGAGGTAAACTAGTAGAAAATATGAAATGCCATGGAATTGGTTTGATAATGTCAGATGTTGAAAACGATGATCTATCATCAATTGCATCAGGTACAACATACATGGACAATACAACATATCAAGATGCAATGGACATTATAGAAAAGTACAGATTAAAAAGAAGAATTCCAATTGAAGTGTTACAAATTTTAGGTAATGGGGTACATAATCAAAAATCTGAAACTCCAAAACATGCCAAGATAGAAAATTACATTGTAGCAAGTAACAATAATTGTTTAGAATCAATGGAAAAAGAAGCAAAAATAAAAGGATACAAAGTTATCAAAATACAAATTTTTGGAGACATTAAGGAAGTAGTTAAAAAAATTCTGGAAAAAATCCCAGAACAACAAAAAACATGTTTAATTTTTGGAGGAGAACCAACAGTCAAAGTTTTAGGAAAAGGTCAAGGAGGAAGAAATCAAGAATTAGTTTTGAGAATTTTAAAGAATACTCAGAAATTAAAAAAGATAACAATTGCATCTATGGGAACTGATGGAATAGACGGAAATTCTAATTTTGCAGGTGCAATTGTAGAAAACATCAAAGTGGATCTAAACATCATGAAAGAATTTTTGAAAAATAGTGATTCCTCAAGATTCTTCCAAAAACAAAAGGGAAATATCAAAACAGATTTCACCCACACGAATTTAATGGACATAGGAATAATTTTAAAATAAAATTATTAACAATGACAATCGCAATTACAGCTGCTAGGAATGCATCTATGAATAATACAATCTTTGCAACCTTTACTTCGACCACTTTTTACTCGTAATCGTTCTCTATCCAATTAAATCAATTCCAAAATTAAAATCATCTTTCTCGTTCATAATATTCTACAGAATGAGTAAATTGTCTATTATAATCAACTTCCATCCAAAATTTTTCTTCATCAATTTCCTTACCTTCTGCAATCCAGACATTTAGAATTTTTTGCATAAACATTTGAGTGGTATGATCTATTTGAGGCCTAGTCCCAGTTTCTCTCTCAATCTTATCTCGTTCTTCTTTGAATTTTGTGAGTAGACCCTTAAGGTTTTTCCCATTGATATTTGCAGCCTTGTTTCTTTTTGCATTTTCTAAATCTTTTCTAAAATTTGATAAAAACCCCATACGTTATCTTGTATTCAGTATCTAATAATTTTTTAAAATATCATAAAAAAACAAACATTTGACAAGTAAAAGTATCGAGAATTTGAAATATTATAATCACATATAGAATGCATGTGGAAAGTAGAACAAAAATTATGTGAAGAAGAAAAATGTGATTGTAAAGATCATGAAATAAAGAATTTGAGATGTGGGAATAGGAGAAAATAATGCTTGAAAAACAATTTAATCCAAATTTTCTATATAATGGAATAGTTCACTTCTATATCGATAAAAAAGGATATTCAAAAGAAAAAGCAAATTCAATTGCCCAAATAATAGTAAAAAGAGAAACACAAAGAAGAATTTGCAAAAATGAATTATGCAAACATTTTTCTCATAATCACATTAGAAATGGGGAAACATGCTTAGTAGTAGATTGTAAATGTATAGAATTTACTAAGTAAAATCATCTAAAGAGTTTTTCAATAATGGTTGAGCACTAATTCCCATTTTATTCAAATGTGCTGCAAATTCATCAACAAAACCATGTATAGTGTAAACTTGTTCGGCACCAGATTGTACCACCATATCCACAAGTTCATTAAAATCACAATGATCACTCATAGTTATAGAATAATCAGCACGACGTCCAAAAGAAAATTTCTTAGATTGAGCCCATCCACTAAAACCAATTGTTATTGCACCGTATTTTGATTTCATTTCTTGAAGAAACTTATTTTTTGCAGATAATACAGGAGTGATCATAACCCACGGTTTTTTATCTAACAAACCATTTTTTTGAGCTTCAGAATGACCAATGCAATTCTTTAGAGATATACCAAATTTTTGATGAAGAGTGTTCATTTCTTTTATTGAATCATGAAGATATAGAGGATCCCAATGACCAAACATTTGTGTCAAGGTTTGTGCCTTTCCAAGCTGATAACCCATTAAAATTACAGGAATTCCTTTTGAATAAAGATCAGCAATTAATTGATTAACCTGATTTTGAATTTCATCCATCTTAGGAAATATGAATTCAGGTAAACCAAAAGTACATTCAGTGATTAGTGTTTTGCACGAAGGAATTTTTGCAGCTTTTAAAAATCCTCTATCACGTGTGCAAATATCTCCAGTATAGAAAATATCATTAAACAATAATCCTCTAGAACCTAGTACATGACCACTATCAATTAATGAAAAACCATCAAGGGATTCAACATGATTTTTCATTTTAAATCCACGAATTCCGGAAATTTCATTTGTTTCAATAGAAGATAAAATGGAACCACCATTTTTTGAGGGTAAATGATCAGAATGAGCATGAGAAACAAAATTGATTCCATCTAAATCAGTTTTTTTAGGATCCAAGTAAACACGTTTTTCATCAACTTCACACAGGATTCCATTTTTTGTCATCCTGACTTTACTAGGCAATAAAAATAAAAAATAATGGATTTGATATAAATGGCAGGTTTGATTTAGTGTTAACTAGTTGCTAAATCTCGGAATTCTAATATCAGGACGTGGAAGCAATATGGAGTCCATTTTAAAATCAATTAAAACAAAAAAAATTCCAATAAATCCAGCTGTGGTTATTTCAAATAATTCAGATGCAAAAGGTTTGAAAATTGCAAAAAAACTAGGAGTAAACATAGAAGTAATTGAAAGTAAAAATTTCAAAGGAAATAGAACAGAATATGATAAAAAAATAATGAACACGCTTGCAAATTATGGAGTTACACCAAAAAATGGTCTTGTTTGTCTTGCAGGGTTTATGAAAATAATTAGTCCAGGATTTGTAAAAAAATATAAAAATAGAATAATCAATATTCATCCAGCATTATTACCAGCATTTCCAGGATTGAATTCACAAAAACAAGCATTAGATCATGGTGCAAAATATTCTGGATGTACAGTACATTTTGTAGATTCAGGTATGGACACAGGTCCAATAATAATTCAAGCAGTTGTAGAAATTAAAGAAAAAGATACAGAAAAATTACTTTCTAAAAAAATTTTAAAAGAAGAACACAGAATTTATCCTGAAGCAGTTAGTCTATTTGCTAGAAAAAAAATTAAGGTTTCAGGAAGAAAAACAATAATTAATTAATTATCAGGACCACCAAAAAAATACAATACTTTTAGTTCTTGAGAATTACTATGAAAATAGTGTTCAACGTCTTTAGCAACAAAAAATAATTTATCTTGTGAAACAGGATAATCTTTATTTTTAATTCTTAAAAACCCATTACCAGAAATAACATAATAAACCTCATCACTAGTATGAGGGGTTTGAGTATCTTCTTCTCCAGACTGTAAAACTAAAAGGCCCACAGCAAGGCTATCTCGATTAATAAAAGTATGAAAATAGGAACTGCTGTTTTCAATCTTCTTCAAATAAAAAGATAAGTCAAAATCTAGTTTCAATTTTATTCAGCAGCTACAGTGTAGGTTTTTCTTTGAGGAGGTCCACTCATAAAAGCATGTCCAGCAGGATGAACTTTTTCATGTTCAGGACTGTTGTGCATTTTAACGAAAGTATCCTTACTTTCATGCTCCACAACAATTCTATAACTTCCATCAGTAGATTTTAGAAATTTTCTAGATACAAATCCAGGGAAACCAGATAAGACCTTATTTGATTCTGAAAACCAACTTTTGAAATCATCTTCTGCACCTTCTTTGAGTTGAACGTCAGCGATCATTACAAACATATCACAATTGGGAAAATAACCATTTAATTTCTTTTCTAAGATTTTCATGGAAAATTCCAAGAATTAAATATCAATAACTCAAAAAAATAGCATGACTGGAATTAAAATTGATGGAAAAATCATTGCTCAAACAGTCAAAGATAGAGTCAAAAAAGCAGCAGATGAGCTAAAAACAGAAGGAATTAACCCATGTTTAGCCACAGTTTTGATTGGGAATAATACAGCTTCTGCAACATATGTAAAAAATAAGCACAAATCATGTGAGGAAGTAGGAATTGCTACTAAAGATCATAAACTAGATGAGAGTGTAACTCAACAGGAACTTAACAACATCATAGATGAATTAAATGCGGATGTATCAGTACATGGAATTTTAGTTCAATTACCATTACCAAAACATTTGAATGAATTTGCTACCACATCACGTATTTCACCAATAAAAGATGTTGATGGTCTTACTCCACATAATGCAGGATTATTAGCAATGAAGAAAGCAGCTCTTGTGGCATGTACTCCATCAGGAGTTATGGAAATGTTTGATTATCACAATATTGATCTGGAAGGTAAAAACATAGTACTAATTAACAGAAGTAATCTTGTAGGAAAACCACTTTATCATTTACTGTCAGAAAAAAATGCAACTGTAATTACATGTCATTCCAAAACAAAAAATATTGAACAATTTTGTCAATCAGCAGATATAATTATTACAGCAGTAGGAGATAGAACAAAATTTACTCTTACCCCAGAAATGATCAAAAAAGAAGCAATTGTAATTGATGTTGCAATATCAAGATTTAGAGAACATTTGGTAGGAGATTGTGATTATGAAAAAATTATTGAAAAAGCATCGTTTGCCACTCCAGTTCCAGGTGGAGTGGGTCCAATGACAGTTGCAATGTTATTAAAAAATACAATTACTGCGGCATCACTTGGAACTCAAATTGGAAGACAATAAAAAAAAAGCACTAAGAGAACTTCTTCTAGAAAGAAGAGACAACACATCTTTTGATTTATTAAAAATTGCAAGTAAAAAAATACAAAAAAGAATAAACAAAATATATGCATTCAAGGATGCTCAAAAAATAGGACTCTATTATCCAATAGGTAGTGAAATTCTAACTCAAGATATAATTCAAGAATTAATCAGTAAAGGGAAAGAGGTATTTTTACCAAAAGTCATTGGGGAGAATATGGAATTTAGAAAAATTGAAGATTTTGGGAGCCTAGAAATGGGTAATTTTGACATTATGGAGCCTAAAGAAAATTGTAAAGTAGACAATGATTTGGACATAATAGTTGTCCCAACAGTAGGGATATCACCCATAGGAGTTAGATTAGGATATGGTCATGGATTTTATGATAAATTTTTAGCAAAAAAAGACACAATTACAATTTCACCAGTATTAGAAAAACAAATTATTAAAAATATTCCAAAATCAGAACACGACATAAACATAAACTGGATTATAACTGAAGATAGAATGTTTCAAACTCAAAAATAAGACAGACCCTTTTTTCCAATGTCTTTTCTACAGTATTTGTTTGACCAAATAATTTTTTCAGTCGCAGAATAAACATTACTAATTGCAGAATCTAATGAATCACCTAGAGAAGTAACTCCTAAAACACGTCCTCCATTAGAAAAAATTTTGCCATCATGTTTTTTAGTTCCAGCATGAAAAACATGAGTATTATTTGAAATAGAATCAAATCCATTAATTTCATCATTTGTTGAATAAGTTCCAGGATATCCATTAGATGCTAAAACAACACATACAGCAAATTGATCTTTCCAAGAAAGAGAAGGCATAGAAGACAACGTACCATCAACACTTGCAACAAAGTAATCATACAAATCAAAATTCATTCGCATCGTTATTGGTTGACATTCAGGATCACCCATACGAACATTATATTCTAAAACATAGGGTTTACCATCTTTAATCATTATTCCAGCATACAAAAATCCCTTAAAGGAAATTCCTTCATTTTTCATTGCATGAATAGTTTTTTCAATGACTTCTTCTTGAATTTTTTTTGCCAAGTCGGTAGTGACAATAGGAGTTGGAGAATAGGCACCCATTCCCCCAGTATTAGGACCTTCATCATCATCAAAAATTCTCTTATGATCTTGACTAGAAGCCATTGGAAGTGCTACATCACCATCAGATAGAGCAATGTATGATGCTTCAATTCCATCGATTCTTTCTTCAATGATAATTTTATTTCCGGCATCGCCAAATGTTTTTTTGACCAAAATGGTGTGTATAGCAGAAATAGCCTCATCATCACTATTACAAACAATTACTCCTTTGCCAGCAGCTAACCCATCAGCTTTTACCACAACATTGTAATCAATTGATTTTACATATTCTTCAGCTTTTTGAGGATCATCAAATATTTCAAATCGAGCAGTTGGAATGTTATTTCTCTTCATAAAATTTTTTGCCCAAATTTTACTAGATTCGAGTTGTGCAGCTGCTTGTGAAGGTCCAAAAACTTTAAGATTTAATTCATTAAATTTATCAACAATTCCAGCAGCTAGAGGATCCTCAGGACCAACTACAGTAAAACAATTATTTTTTTGTGCAAATTCAGATAATCCATCTAAATCAGTAACATCAAGGGGAACATTGTTTTTGGTACCACCATTTCCAGGAGCAGTGTAAACAGTTTCAACTTTACTGCTTTGAGATAATTTCCAAGATAATGCATGCTCTCTTCCACCAGAACCAATTACAAGTACATTTACCAATAAAAAATATTAATCACTCAATTATATAATCCAATTCTCAGAAAATCTGTTTATCTTTATAATGCCACACACATATCAAAATCCAGATGGAATTAAATTCAAAATTTGATGCAAAAGCAATAGAATCTGAAATTAAAGAATACATCAAATCCATAGATATTGAAAAACTAATTTTTGCATCAGACAAGCCTGAAAAAATCAGATTTATTGAAGGACCACCAACAATGAACGGAATTCCACATGCAGGTCATCTCAGAGGAAGAGTAATCAAGGATTTATGGTATAGATTTAACACATTACAAGGTAAAAAAATTGAATTTAATGGAGGATGGGACACTCAAGGACTTCCAGTGGAATTACAAGTTGAAAAAGAATTAGGAGTTTCAGGCGGTAAAACAGAAGCCATTAAAGAATTCGGAGTTGAAAGAATTGTTTCAGAATGCAAAAAAGTGGTAGAGAAATTTAACAAGACATGGGTCGAAGTAGATGACTTACTTGGAATGTCATTTAATCATGAAAAAGCATATTGGACGTTTAAGGATGAATTCATTGAAAGAGAATGGCAAGTTCTCAAAAAAGCATATGAAAATAAAATTTTAGAAGAAGATTTCACAGTAATTGCATATTGTCCTAGTTGCCAAACTTCACTGAGTCATGCAGAAGTTAATCAAGGATATGAAGAAGTAAAAGATCCATCACTATATTATAAAGTAAAACTAGTGAATGAAAATGCATTTTTGATTGTATGGACTACAATGCCATTTACACTTGTTACAGATGCAATGGTGGGATTAAATCCAGATGAAGATTATGTATATGTCAAAGTAGAAAATGAAACATGGGTAGTTGGAAAAACAAGATTAGAAGAATTCATGTTAGAAGTGAAAATTGAAAAATATGAAATTGAAAAAACAATCAAGGGTTCTGAATTTGAAGGAAAAAAATACATTCACCCATTATTAGAATTAATTCCAGAATTAAACGAATGTGCAAAATTAGAAAATTATCATGTTGCCGTATCAGAACCATTTGTTGATGCAAGTACAGGTAGTGGATTAGTACATCTATCACCAGCAAACGGAGAAGAAGACATTAAAATCGCTAATAAAAGAAAGGTGAAAATTTTCAATCCAATTAATGATGAAGTCAAATTCACAAATCAGGCAGGAAAATATGAGGGTATGTTTGTCAGAGATGCAGATAGACCAATTGTAGAAGATCTAAAAGAATGCAATGCACTAGTCAAAATTGGAAAAATAAAACACAAATATCCACTTTGCTGGAGATCACATCATCCAATTGTATGGCTTGCAAGAAGAGGATGGTTTTACAAATTAGATAGATTAGATAATAAAGCAATTGATGCTGCAGAAAGTGTAGAATACTTTTTTGAGCAACCAAAAAATAGATTTTTGGGAATTATTAAAGAAAGACATCCATGGTGCATTTCAAGAGAAAGAATTTGGGGTTGCCCATTACCAGTATGGAACTGTGAAGATTGTGGTGAAAAGAATTGGTTTTTCACAAGAAAAGAAATTGTAGATGCTTCAGATCAATTACCAGACGGACCAGACTTTGAGTTGCACAGACCTTGGATGGATAACATTACAATCAAATGTAAAAAATGTAACAGCGTAAAAACAAAAAGAGAAGAATATGTTCTAGATACATGGCATAACAGTGGTTCTGCACCATTTTCATCACTAACAAATGAAGAATATGAAAAAGAAATTCCAGCACCATTTTTTACAGAAGGTATTGATCAAACAAGGGGCTGGGCATATACATTACTAATTGAAAATGTAATTCTAAACAATAGTGCAACTCCACCATACAAGTCATTTTTGTTTCAAGGACATGTGCTTGATGAAAAAGGTGGAAAAATGAGTAAAAGTAAAGGAAATGTTTTGGAAGGTGCAGAACTGTTAGAAAAATATCCAGTAGATCTGATACGATTCTATTTCATGTGGAAAGCAAGTCCAATTGAGCCACTTAGTTTCAGTACAGATGAGTTAATGTCAAGACCATATCAAGTCATCAATACACTATTCAATCTACACCTGTACTTTCAGCAAAATAGTCAGTATGACAATTTTGATAATACAAATACAATAGAATGGGCCAAAAGCAATAACTCTCTAACATCACCAGATATCTGGTTATTATCAAAACTTCAAAAATTAATTCAAAAAATTACAGAAAAAAATCAGACATGTAAATTCCATGAAGGAGCAAAAGCAATAGATGATTTCATAATCAACAATCTTAGCCAAATATACATTCCAATAACTAGAGGGGAATTATGGGATGAATCAGAAGAAAAAAAGAATAGACGTCTTGCAATTTATGCAGTACTAAATGAAGTACTCAAAACACTAGATATCTTAATTCATCCATTTTGTCCATACACAAGTGAGCATCTATACCAAACAGTTTTTGAAGGAAAACAAAGCATACTACTAGACAAATGGCCTCAATACGAAGAATCATTGGTAAATGAAAAAATTGAAGAGTCATTTGACATTATGAAAGATGTTGTATCGATTTCATCAGCAGCAAGAATGAAAGGCAAACTAAAAAGAAGATGGCCATTAAATGAGGCACAGATTTGTGTAAAGAAAAACCAAAAAATAAAATTAGAATCATTATCAGATTTATTAAAATCACAACTTAATGTTGAAAAATTCAATATTGTTGAAACAGAAAAAGAAAGTGGTTTAGAACAATTATTAGAATTAAAAGAATTAGGATTACCAGTAAAATCAACATTGGAATTAGAGAGAAAAAAAATAGGTCCAAAAGCAAAACAACACATGGGAAAACTAGTAACTACATTTTCAGAAACAGACCCAGATGAAATTATCTTATCAATTCAAAAAGATGGAAAATATGATTTTAAAATTGATGACGAGATTATTTCATTAGATAAAGAAGATTTTATTGTAGATTTTGATTCAAAAGATAATTTTGCAGTAGCAAAAAGAGAGGGATTTGTAGTATTCATTTCAACATCAAGAAATAAAGAAATGATGGCAAAAGGATTGGTAAAAGATATTGCAAGAAGATTACAAACCCTACGAAAAGAAAGAGGGTATAATCCAACTGATGTTTTAGAAGTAGCATCAATTTTAGAATTAGATGAAGAATCATTAGAAATGATCAAAGGAAGAGATGAAGAATTAGCATTTTTAGTAAGAGTAAAAAAAGTGAATTTTGAAGAATCATGTAAAGAATACAAAGATGATGATATTGATGGCCAAAAAATCAAAATAGCAGTAGAATAGGGATTAATGTAATATTTTTATTAGAATCATTCAGTATACAAAGAAATGTCTAATTCAAACCCAAACGTTGTTGGAATTAACGTTCTAAAACAAAACGGCCTAGATGTTGATGAATTAGTAAAGGAGTTAATTAAAAATGCTGCAGTTGAATTTACAGCATACTATTACTTTACCAATCTCAGAGCACATTGTACAGGCATGGAAGGGGAAGGACTCAAAGGGATTATTGAGGATGCAAGACTAGAGGACCTCAGTCACTTTGAATCATGCCTTGAAAGAATTTATCAATTAGGAGGGATTCTTCCAAATGATGCAACTGAATTTATCAAAATGTCAGGTTGTGAATTCTTACAGCTTCCAACAAATCCAACAGATCATAAAGCAATTCTAGAAAAATGCCTCAAAGCAGAACAAGGTGCAATAGTCAATTGGAATAAAATTTGTCAAATGACATTTGGAAAAGATCCAGCTACATACGATATTGCAAAAGATATTCTTGCAGAAGAAATCGAACATGAGTCATGGTTCTTAGAGTTAATCTACGGAAGACCATCAGGACACATGCGAAGAAAATATTCTGGAGAAAGACCACACACTAGAAAACATTCTAGAGCATTAGATATGGCATAAATGCCAAACCATTTTCTTTATTTTAATCAAAATTTAGTTGATTTTATTCATGACAATGTGTGAATAACCTTTGTTTTATTACGGTTAAATAGAAAATTACATAGTTAAAACATGGTAAAACAGATTAGTCTAGATGCTTGGCAAATTCAACAATTAGCAGATTTATTAAAAAAAGGATCAGACATAGTAGCCAAAACTAATCGGCCAATTATTTTGTACAGACAAACTCTAGACGAAGAAGATGAATCATATGAAGAAATTGTATGCAGTCTAACCAACGGGTATGTAATTGAACAAATGGTGACATCAGGAGGAATACTAGTTCCAAGTTTCCATCAACAATTTGTTTTTAGAATTGAAGAGTATCCCCAAGAATTATTGAGAAAAAGTAAAGATCGCTTTTTAGAGATGATCGATTTTCTTCAAGACCAATTAAAATAGTCTCATAGTTAATAAAGACCGTAAAATTCATTTCACTTGCATGCAACTATTAGAATTTCAAGCAAAAGAGCTTTTTCGAGAATATGGGATTAGTCTACTAGACAGTATTTCATCAACTAATATCGAGGAAGGTAGAAAACATGCAAAAGAACTAGGATATCCCTTTGTAATTAAAATCCAAGTCCCAGTAGGAGGCAGAGGTAAAGCAGGAGGCATTCAAAAATGTCAAAATGATGATGAATTTGATATCAAGTATCCACAAGTAATGGATTTAGAAATTAAAGGTGAAAAAGCAAGAGCAATTCTACTAGAGAAAATGGCAGATATTAAAAAAGAATTATACTTGTCCATTTTTCTGAATCGTTCAAAAAGATGCTACACAATTATTGCATCAGCAGAAGGAGGAGTTGAAATTGAGTCAGTTAAAAATCAAATTATCAAAGAAATAGGATTAGGAGATATCTCAGATGAAGTTGCAAATGAAGTTGCAAAAGAAATGGGATTAGAAGGAATTACAGCTCAAGGAGTTGCAGATACTTTAAAAAAATTATCAAAATTAACAATTGAAAAAGAAGCTGAATTAGTAGAAATTAATCCACTTGCAATTATGCAAGATGATACAGTGATGGCTTTGGATGGTAAATTTGTAACAGATGATAATGCAAATTTCAGACATGATGAATTACAAAAATATCAAGAAAAAACAGAGATAGAAGAACAAGCAGAAAAAAGTGGATTCTCATTAGTGGAATTAGATGGAGACATAGCTGTTGTAGGTAACGGTGCAGGACTTGTAATGTCAACACTAGATATGTTATCAGATAATGGAGGAAAACCTGCATGTTTTCTAGATGTCGGTGGCGGTGCAACTACAGAATCTGTTTATGAAGCATTAACTTTGATTAGTAAATTAGATAGAGTGAAAGGAATTCTAGTAAATCTTTATGGAGGAATTGTAAAAACTACAGTGGTAGCAGAAGCATTTCTCAAAGCATATGAAAATAATTTAATCGACTTACCAGTATTTTCAAGATTAAAAGGTACAGAATCTAAAAAAGCAAAAGAAATGCTACAAGGTTCTAGAACCAACATATTTGATTCAGTTGAAGAAGCAATTAATGCAGCCGTTATGGGGATAAAAAAATGACAGATATTTTTGAATTACTAAAAGGAAACCCAGAAGATTCAGATTATGAAAAAAAAGGAGTGATTGTTCAAGGAATTACAGGCTCATATGGTTCACTACATGCAAAACAAATGATAGCATATGGAACTAATGTAGTTGCAGGAGTAACACCAGGCAAAGGAGGACAAAAATTTGAAGAAACAATTCCAATATACAACTCAATGCAAGAAGCAGTTAACGTAACAAATGCAAAAATTTCAATTATTTTTGTACCAGCAAAATTCTTCTTAGCAGCAGCAAAAGATGCATTAAATTCAGGAATTAAATTACTAGTTGCAATTCCAGAACATGTACCAATTAGAGATACAATGGAAGCATTAGATTTAGCAAAACAAAAAGGCGCAGTAATCATTGGACCTAACACTCCAGGAATAATGATTCCGGAATTAATTAAAATTGGAATTATGCCACCAATGCCTTTCAAAGCAGGCAAAATTGCAGTGTTATCAAAAAGTGGAACATTACTTTATGAAATTTCAGATGCATTAACTAATGCAGGATTTGGACAATCAATTACAATTGGAATTGGTGGAGATCCAGTAAACGGCACCAGATTAATTGATGCATTTGAAATGGTAAAAGATATTTCAGATCTAGAAGGATTAGTGATTGTAGGGGAAATTGGAGGGGATTCTGAAGAAATGTTAGCTCAACAAATAATTGATTCAGGATTTAACAAGCCAGCTGTTGCATACATTGCAGGAAGAGCAGCACCAAAAGAAAAACGAATGGGGCATGCAGGTGCAATTGTAATGGGGACTTACGGATCTGCAGAATCAAAAGTCTCCATGTTTAACAAAGCAAACATCCCAGTAGCAAAAAGACCAGCTGAAGTTCCAGTTTTGTTAGCAGGAAAAATGGAAAAATAGATTAGAATAAAAGGAAGAGATTGAGGAGAGAATTAAATGCCAATTACAGACCCTGAGAAGAAACGAATTGCACAACAAGCACGATTAGTCATGAGAATCTGCTTCAAATGTGGTTGTAGAAACGATGTTGGGGCAACAAGATGTAGAAAATGTAGAAACCCATACTTGAGATTAAAAAATAGAAATCTCGGCGTAAAGAAATAGAATTAAGAAAGCATTAATCTTTCACGATATTCTCGAATTGCATATTTTAAAGCAGATTCATTATTTATGATAAAAGATTTTGCATTAGAAGGATCATCTATTTCTTCAAGAGATAATTGTAAATCATCGGGCAATTCTTCATTCATTTGAAACAAAATTTTTCCTGCAGCAATATATTGACCAAGATTATTAGCAGAATCAAATGCCAAAATCATTCGATCAATTAGTGTATCAAATTCTTTTAAAGATATGAGTTATGTTTTGATAATTGATACAAAAAGGTTAGGTAATAACAAAATATCAAAAAACTAAAGATAGAAAACCATGTATTTTCATAAATAATTTGGACTGGTCGTCTAGTTTGGTTTGGATGACGCACTCACACTGCGTAAGGAAGAAATTCCCGCAAAGGTCGTGGGTTCAAATCCCATCCGGTCCACTTATCATTATTCTATGTAATAGATCAAATATTTCTAAAAAATTAAATTCAAAATAACTATATGACATGATTAATTATCAAAAAAAGTGTCACTATACAATCATATTCCAATTAATTTCAAACAGTCTGAATTAATTGAAAAAGATAATGCACATTTTTACCAAACACCAACTGGAGAAATTTATCCATCAATTACAACAATATTACATGAAACAATGGCCAATGAAAAAAAAGAAAGTTTACAAAATTGGAAGGAACAAGAAATTGCTGCAGACTATATTACTCAAGAAGCAGCAACCATAGGCACAGAAACTCACAAATTAATTGAAAATCATATTAATGAAGTAAGACAAACAGATGAAGTTAGATTACTCTCAGTAGCACATTTTAATAATCTAATTCCATTTTTACAAAAAATCAATGATGTTCATGGTACAGAATTACGACTGTATAGTAATGAAATGAAATTAGCAGGAACATCAGATTGTATAGCAAATTATGATGGAGAATTATCAATCATAGATTACAAAACAAAAAGAAGTAATCAAAGAGAAGAATGGATGACGGATCATTTTATTCAAGGTACAGCATATGCACAAATGTTTAAGGAATTAGCAGGAATTGAAGTCAAACAAGTTGTCATCCTAGTAAGTAGTGAAAAAAATTCAAGAATGGAATTTGTAAAAAATACTGAAGATTACAAAGATTTACTGACTAAAAGATTAAATCAATATTATGACATTTTAGAATAACAAGAAAAAACTAGTATGAAAGAATAATAAATTATTTAAAGAACTTTGAAAGCATATAATTTGATATGAATACAAAAATGAGTTTATTAGCAATAGCATCAATTATAGCCATATCAGGGATAATGATGGTTCCAAATACTGCAGTAGCAGAAACAAATCATAATGACATTAGTGTTAAAGCAATAAATGAAAAAGTTAGTTTAGAAACTACAATTACTACTCTCACGGTACCAGAAAATAACACATTGCCATGGGGAACAGTGTACGGGGCAGCATCAGATGTTGCTGAGAGATACCCAGTGATTATTCAATTTTACAAAGGAGATGAACCAGTACACATAGCACAAATAGATACTAAAGGAGATGGATCTTATGAATACAAATTCAGAGTTAGAAATTTAGATCATAACACAGGTGAATTTACAGACGTATTTCATGGAGAATACATGGTAAAAATATTCAAAGTAATTCCAAACACCAATCTTACTGTATAAAATCAGATAAAAATAGTAAATTATTAGTAAAATATTAGAATTTTTTTAAACATTCCATAGAAATTATATACTAAGTAGAAATCAAAACAGCTAGAAAATGAGTAAAAATTTTTGGCATGATATTGAAACAGGAAATGATGTTCCAGAAATAATCAACGTAATAGTTGAAATTCCAAAAGGATCAATGAACAAATACGAATACGATAAAAAACACAACATGATAAAATTAGACAGAGTATTATTTTCACCATTCCATTATCCAGGAGATTATGGATTGATCCCACAAACATTATCTGAAGATGGTGATCCATTAGATGCATTAGTATTAGTTACAAATTCAACATATCCAGGCATTCTAATAGAATCAAGACCAATTGGATTACTAAAAATGGAAGATGATGGAGAACCAGATGACAAAATTATTTGTGTCTCAACAAATGATCCAAGATATTTACATACAGCAGATATTGAAAATATAGAGGATCATTATCGTTCAGAAATTGCCCATTTTTTCCAAGTGTACAAAGAATTAGAAGGGAAAAAAGTAGAAATTATAGGATGGGAATCAGCAAAAGAGGCTAAAAAAGTAATAATCGAATCAATTAAGAGATACAAAGACACTTTACAAAAATATTAGAAAAATGGCAGAATATGAATTAGGTAAATGGAATTTATCAGAATTAGCAAAAAATCCAAAAAGTCCTTCATTTCAAAAACAAATTAAAGATTTAGAAAATCAAGCAAAGAAATTTGAAAAAAACAAATCAAAACTAAACTCAAAAATCACATCCAAACAATTTAAAATAATTTTACAGCAAGTTGAAGAAATTTCACATAAAATGAGTAAAATTGGAGGATACGCATCACTCTCATATTCATCAGATACTCAATCAGATGAAGCAACATCGTTAATGACTCAAATGTCAAAATTAGGCTCAGAAATTTCAAACAAGATTTTATTTTTTGATTTATGGTGGAAGACACAAGTAGATGATAAAAATGCAAAACGACTAATGAAAGATACTGGAGAGCTAAAAGAATACCTAACATACAAAAGATTATTTGCAAAATATGCATTAAGTGAATCAGAAGAAAAAATTATCAACACATTAGACGTTACTGGTATTTCTGCACTTGTAAAATTGTATGACAAAATAACTAATGTTTATGAATACAAAATGAAGGTTGGTAATAAAACAAAAATAATGACAAGAGAAGAACTAACAAATTATGTTAGAAGTACTAATCCAAAAACTAGAGAAACAGCTTACAAAACTATTCTAACAAAATATACAGAAAATAAAGGGGTTATTGGAGAAATTTATCAAAACATTGTACTCAATTGGAAAGATGAAGGGATAGGTCTTAGAGGGTACAAAAGTCCAATATCAATGAGGAATATTGCTAATGATATAGATGATAAAACAATAGAATCATTACTTTCAATTTGTAGAAAAAACTCAACAGTATTTCAAAAATTCTTCCTCCAAAAAGCAAAGATGCTAAATATGAAAAAATTACAAAGATATGATCTTTATGCACCAGCAGCATCAAAAATTAAAGAAAAAAATTATTCATACAATCAATCTGTGAAATTAGTTTTTGAATCACTTGGAAAATTCAGTAATACTCTAGAAGAATTTGCAAGAAAAATATTCAATGAAAATCACATTGATTCATCAGTTAGGCCAGGAAAAAGAGATGGGGCATTTTGTAGTACTCTGACTCCAAAAATTACACCATATGTTTTAGTAAATTTTACAGGTAAATCAAGAGATGTTTTTACTTTAGCTCATGAACTAGGTCATGCAGTACATAGTCAAGCAGCACAAAATAGATCAATTCTTGTTCAAGATGCATCACTACCATTAGCTGAAACAGCATCCACATTTTCAGAATTATTACTTTATGATAATTTGGCAGATAAAATATCAGACGATCAAAAAAAGATTATGTTAGCCGAAAAAATTGATGATTTGTATGCAACAATACTAAGACAATCATATTTTACAATTTTTGAAGTTGAGGCTCATGAACAAATTGGCAAAGGGACTACAATAGATGAAATTTCAAAAACATATTTACAAAATTTAAAGGAACAATTTGGAAATTCGGTGAATCTTTCAGAAGATTTTGCAATTGAATGGAGTTGCATCCCACATTTTTACCATACGCCGTTTTATTGCTATGCATATTCATTTGGAAACTTGTTAGCATTATCTCTATTTCAGAGATATAAAAAAGAAGGAAATGATTTTGTCAAATCATATATAGACATCTTAGCAGCAGGAGGTTCAAAAAAACCAGAAAAATTGTTAGCAGAACATGGATTTGATATTAGATCACCCAAATTTTGGCAAGAAGGTTTTGATTATGTTAATCAACAAGTTAAAGTGTTATCATCATTAAATTAAATTTTAAACTAAGAAATAGAGAATATTTATTTTAAAATTAAATTAATTATCATCAATAATTGTGGATGAAGTAAAATTATCAATAATTTTTGTTACATCTAAAATAACAGAATCTTTTATTTTTTTCAACGATCCATCAGGGTTTTCAGATTGTGAAAGTAAATGATTAAGTTGATCCAATATAGCATATTGAACTCTAGAGGTTAATAATTCAGAGATACTTTTTTCACTAGTAAAATCAACTTCAGTCATATTTACGGCTTGGTTAGCCATAGGAAAAGTAAAAGAAGAAGAATACCCACCTCTACTAAATGCAATATCTCTTAAAACCAATTTTTTTACTTCGTCAGGATTTCCCATTCCAGATCTAGCAACCATGTCATTTAGTTGATCTAATATCGCATATTGAACTCTAGATTGTAACAACTCAGGAATACTTTTTGCATTTTCTATT
>Ga0315326_10000279_pt1 | contig 24320 bp, 26 predicted proteins | sample M180m32315metaG_FD_203457 | JGI IMG/M metagenome (GOLD analysis project Ga0315326, IMG submission 203457) | Ammonia-oxidizing marine archaeal communities from Monterey Bay, California, United States - M1 80m 32315 | ecosystem: Environmental > Aquatic > Marine > Coastal | place: USA: California... | reverse complement strand
TATTTTGTCTATTCTTCCTCTCCAACCTTGCCTTTTATCGTAATCTGAAATACCTTCAGATAAGGCATTTTGCGCTATTTTTTGTAAATCTTCATCTAAAGTTGACAGAATATATAGCCCCTCATTATAAAGTGATTTTTTACCAAATTTTTCTATAATAATTTTTCTAACAACTTCTGAAAAATAATCCGCTTTTACTATTATATCATTACTAAAATTATCTACTACTAGTTCATCATTTAACCCCTTAGAAAAAACTGATTTACTAATTACACCTTCTTCTAACATTCTTGATAGAACATAATTCCTTCTATTTATAGCTGCGTTATATTTCTTTACAGGGTGATAATTATTTGGACCTTTAGGTAATCCAGCAAGATAAGCAATCTCAGAAATTTTTAAGTCATCTATTGATTTATTGAAATAATTTTTAGCTGCTATAACTATACCGTAAGACCTATAGCCTAAAAATATTTCATTAAGATACAATTCTAGAATTTTCTCTTTTGATAAAGTTCTTTCTATTCTTAGAGCTAGTAACGCCTCTTTAATTTTTCTATCTATAGAAACTTCATTAGTTAGTAAAAAGTTTTTTGCTACTTGCTGAGTAATTGTGGATGCACCAACTAATCGTTTTCCAGATATAATATTTTTAATATTTGTAAATGTTGCCCTAGAAATTCCTTTAAAATCAATACCATCATGCTTAAAAAAATTTTTATCCTCTGTAACAATAAATGCATTAATTAATTGTTTAGGGATAGCTTCATAAGGAATAAAAACCCTTTTTTCTTCCGCATATTCTTCTATTATATTGTCAGAATTAGAATATACTCTGCTCATTGCTTTAGTTTTATAAGATTGCAAATACCTATAATCTGGTAAATCATTTCCAAACTTCCATAAAACTGATAAAGAAAATAAGACAATACAAGAAGAAATACCTATAAAAAATAGAAATAAATAATATAAAAATTTTGCCATTTATATGTTAAACTTTCTATATAAAATTAATGGATATACTTTCCATATCATTAATATTAATTTTAACTTTGTCACCTTTACTAACCCAAAAAGTTTCTACCAAACTACCTAACAATATAATTGAATTTTTTGGTATATGTGTTCCTATAATATCTTTTCTACTTGTAAGCCATTTAAGTGCATTAAGAGGATTACCTAATATATGTTTTCCGTAACCTTCCCCAATCTTTTTATTATTAACATACATTACACCTTTTAAATTAACTATATCTTCAGGCTTAATTTTAAATTGTTTTACACCTAAAACACACCCAGAAGAAAAAAAGTCATCTGCAATTAAGTGATTAGCCGTAAAATTTTTCCAATTACTATATCTATCATCAACGACTTCTATGGCAGGGAATATACTACCAATACTAGAATAAATATCTTCTTGACTATAGTCTTTACAAAATGGCAGATCTTTTGATAATTTCACAGCTATTTCACATTCAACTCCTGCTCTAGTATAAGAATCAGTATTTAAATTATCACCAGATTTAAAACAATTACTTTTTCTAAGAGTACCTGCACAAGGATGATCTATTTGTAAATAATCTTGCATAACCTTAGTAGTACATCCAATCTTTCTGCCTATTATTGAATCAAACTTAGAATTCAGAGAAGAATGAATCTTATTTTGAACGAAGTAAGCTTCTTCTTGTGTTTTAGGAATTAAATCTAGGTCATCATTATTAATATAGTAATTATTTAGGCGCTTCTTTAATAAAAATTGTGTTATCATATGTAGTTTATTTTTATCCATTTTATAACCCACAAGAGAATATATATATATAACATAATAAATATAGGCTATCTATAATTACAATGCATCATATAAAAATATATACAGATTTTAAAAGTTATAAATTAATAGTAAGTATAGCTATTCCAATGATTATATCTAATATTTCAACTCCATTATTAGGCATAATTGATACCTCAATAATAGGAAGAATAAGTATTGAGCAAATTGGAGCTATAGCAATAGGTAGCTCATTTTTATCATTTTTATATTTTTGCTTTAGTTTTTTTAGGATGGGAACTACAGGTTTAATTGCTCAAGCCTGGGGTATTAAAAATATAAATACAATTCATAATACCATTAAAAGCAATATTTATTTAGCATTGCTATGTAGCATCATTTTAATTCCATTAATATTTATAATAAAAGATTACTTATTAAATATATATACCTCTAATAATCTTATTCACTATCATGCTAGTTCGTATATAAATATCAGAATATTTGGAACACCCGCGACTTTTATAAATTTCGTAATTTTTGGCTTTCTTCTTGGCAGTAATAAACCATGGAATCTATTAAAACTAGTGTTGTTCATAAATTTATTAAATATTATATTAGATATTTATCTTGGTCTCTACCTAAATATGCAATTAAAAGGAATAGCCCTTGGAACATTGATCTCAGAATACACAGGTACCTTCCTTGGAATGTATTATGTAAAAAATTTATTACCACCTATCAATATTAAAAATAAAACATTAATTATTAAAAAAAATATTCTCAATATTTTTAACTCCAATATAAACTTATTTATTCGAACTTCATTAATACTAACTAGCATATTAATGTTCACTGCGATAGGTTCCAGATTAGGAAATACAATATTAGCCGCAAATGCAATATTAATAATGCTTCAAATGTTCATTTCATATAGTTTGGATGGATTTGCACAAGCTGCTGAAGTTTTAGTAGGAAATGAATTTAGCAAAAAAAATAAAAATAAAATTATTAGGATAACAATTGCTTCTGGAATCATATCATTTTTATTTGCACTAATGTATTTCATTATATTCTATTTATTTATAGATGAAATAATAACCCTCATGACATCCATTGACGCAGTAATTATTGAAACAAAAAACTTTACTAAATGGATAATAATTTCTCCTTTAATTTCTTTTTTAAGTTTTCACATGGATGGCATTTTTATAGGTGCCAATAAAACTAGAATTATGAGAAATACAGTCATTCTTAGTTTTATAATATTCATATTATCTTTATTTTTACTTATTCCAATTTATGAAAATAATGGTTTATGGTTTTCATTTTTATTATTTTTATTTTTAAGAGGTGTATTACTTATTTCTAAATTTAATGAAATATGTAGATTTAATTAAAATTATTAATACTTATAGTTATTTTTTCTATAATTCGAGATAGATCAATTGCCAACAGATTTATATTGTTCTTTTTTTTAAGTAATGATTTTTCATTCATATATAGAAACCTATTAATTTCTATTTGAATAACATTTATTCCTTTATCTGGCTTTCCTAAACTCTTAGTTATATATCCTCCTGCATAAGGAATATTTTCATCCACTGAATATTTATAAGATTGAAAATAATATTTAACTAAGGCATTTATTCCCTTATTACATGATAAGTTATGATTATTCCCTAATATTATATCTTTATTTTTAACTAAAGAATACGATGGCATAGAATGAAAATCTAAAACTAGTATATTATTATATTCCTTTTTTAAATAATTAATCATAAATTTTAACTTTTTATGGTAAGGAAAATAATATAGTAATAATCTTCTTACTATTTCTTTTCTAGTTAAAGAATAATTATAAATTTCATTCCCATATACTGATACTCTAGGAATTACTCCTATACCACTTTTTACCTTGATTGAATTTGAATTTTTAAAATTTGGTATTCTTGATGAAATCATTAATGGGTCAATTTCAAAAGGATGCCGATTAACATCTACATAGGATCTAGGAAAATTTGCTTTGATAAAATTAATTTTCTTTTGTAAAACTCTTATTAATAAATCATCAACATAACTATCTTCAGAAAATTTAAGTTCTTTTTTATCTAACTGTGTGCTTTCTATAAAATCTTTACTATATTTAGAGCCACTATGAGGTATAGATATTATAACTGGGTATAATCTATTAAAATTACTTTCTATCATATGAAATTTCTATCTAATTGTCACATTTACCATTCATATGAAAATTATCAGGATTAAATAAGGATATTAGTTCAAACTTTCTCGTAGACTTTTCATAATTTATTTCTACTAAAGTATTATAAATTCTTGAACTTGTTCTTCCAATCCATTTACCCCTACCATATAAATCCCCATTTTCATATACAGATGTCCTGATTTTACCAGTTCTTTTCTTTTTATTATATAAAATAGTGATTAATGAACCACTACCACCTGTAGACTTAAATTGCCACTCAGATAAGAACATTTCATTAGAATCAAACGCTATACCTTTACAATTTAATGGCTCATAATTGGCTTCATACTTAGTTTCCTCTGCAAAAGCAGTACAATTAAATATTATTAATATTAGAATTATATACTTAGCCATTATTTATATAAGACTGAAGGTAACCATGTTGCTAATTCAGGAAAGAGTGCTAATATTCCTAACATTAATAATTGTATAAGTACAAATGGAGCTGCACCTTTATATATTTCTCCTGTTAAAACACTTTTTGGCGCTACTCCTCTCAAATAAAACAAGGCAAAACCAAAGGGTGGAGTAAGAAAAGAAGTCTGTAAATTAATTGCGATCATAATTGCAAACCATAATGGATTTATATCCATCATTAATATTGCGGGTCCTATAATAGGCAAAACTACATATATAATTTCAATAAAATCTAAAAAAAATCCTAAAAAAAACATTAGTATCATAGTAATTATAATAGCGGTTACTACACCTCCTTGAAGGCTCATTAAAAATTCAGCCACTATATCATCTCCACCAAAACCTCTAAATACTAAACTAAACATCGCTGCACCAATCAATATAGTAAATACCATAGATGTTGTTTGTGCTGTAGAAGTAGCAACTTCCTTTAATATATTAAAATTTAATTGCTTCCTAGAATATGCTAACATTATAGCTCCAATAGCACCTACCCCTGCAGATTCTGTGGGGGTTGCTAATCCCATTAGAATAGATCCTAATACTGCACATATCAAAAATAATGGAGGTATTAATACTTTTAAAACTCTATTACGTAATTCCTTAAATTCTAGGGCATCTCTTTCTTCTTTAGGTATAGTAGGCATTTTTTCTGGAAAAATATTAGCATAAATTATTTGCCACAATATATATAAGAATACCAGGCATAGCCCTGGCAACAAAGCTCCCATGAATAAATCTGTAACAGAGACTGAATCTGGTGAAAAGTTTCCTTTAGCTAACTGAGCTTGTTGGTAAGCAGCTGAAATTTGGTCTCCTAATAATATAAGAACAATAGATGGAGGAATAATCTGTCCTAAGGTTCCTGCAGCACAAATAGTCCCAGTCGAAATGGTAGGAGAATAACCTCTTTTAAGCATAGTGGGCAATGATAGCAGACCCATGGTAACAACTGTAGCACCAACTATACCAGTAGATGCTGCTAAGAGAGCTCCTACTATAGTTACAGAGATACCTAATCCTCCTTTAATACTACCTAATAAATGTGCCATAGTATCTAATAATTCTTCAGCTATCTTAGAACGTTCAAGCATCACTCCCATAAAGACAAATAATGGTACGGCAATCAATAAATCATTTGTCATAATTCCGTATATTCTATTTGGTAAAGCTTGAATGAAAGCCATATCAAATAAATTGAACAAAGACCCAATTACTCCGAAGAATAAAGCTACGCCAGATAATGTAAAAGCTACAGGAAAACCTGTCATTAAAACAGCTAATAAAGAAATTAACATTAAAACTATAATAATCTCTTGCTCAAACATCTATTCTATCCTTTTAGAACTTTTAATCGTATAAAAAGAATTAATTATTATAGCAATACTCTGAAGGCTTACTAAAACTGAAAAAAGCCAGATAAAAGTTTTCATAATATAAACTAAATGTAGTCCTCTTTCTTCTATTGAGCCTTCCATCTGTATCCATGAATTAATTACATAACTCCAAGAATAATAAAATATTACACAGCATACTGGTAATAATAAAAATACTGACCCAAGTAAATCAACTATAGCTTTTTTTCTATCAGACATTTTTAAATATAAAACATCAACCCTTACATGCTTATCCTTCCGGAGCGTGTATCCAGCACATAATAAAAAAACTGCAGCATACATAAATCTGACTGATTCTTGCATCCATATAAAACCTATACTAAAACCGTATCTTAAGACTACAACAAGAACTGTAACTAAAACCATTAAAAGCGTAAACCAGCTAATTGTTTCACCAATAAATTTATTTATTTTATTTATTATAGATACAAAACTCATTAGATAGCCCTTAATTAAAACGATTAGACCTTGGAAAGCCTCTAGGAGCTAACCTACCAGATTGGGCTCTTTTTCCAAGCCATAATTCTAAATCTTTAAATAATTTTTTGGAATTACCTCTTTTACATACTATTCCTTCATTAAAAACAAAGGTTATTGCATCTGTTAAATTTCCTTGCTTTGCTTTTTGTAGAATTACACCCTTACCTTTATTTTGAAGTGGTAATTCAGATAAATTAAATATTAATAATTTATGATTTTCTCCAATTACTGCAATAGAGTTGTCTTCATTATTTATTGGCAAAAATACTAATAATTTCTCATCCATAGACACTTCTAATACATTTTTACCTAATTTTGTAGAAGCCAATAACGATTCCATATTAGGAACAACAAAACCTTTATATCCAGAAGAAGCAATTAATATTTTTTTCTCCTTATTATATATATTAATAGCTTGAATATAGTCTTCTGAAGATAAATCAATAAATAATCTTATTGGAGAACCAAAACCTTTATTAATTATTAAATTTGATAAGGAAAGAGTGTAAACTCTTCCAGAATTTGAAGCTAATAAAATTTTATCAGTATTTTTTACTAATAAAATAAATTTCTCTTCATCTCCATCTTTATATTTAATAGACTTGAAATTATCATGCCCTTTAATAAACTGAACCCAGTTATTCTTAGATAAAACAAAAATATAAGGTTCTTCATCTATAATTTCCTCTATATCCTGGTAATCTTCTTCAACTAAAGGTTGAATTAACGTTCTTCTATTAGAAATAGATTTATTATTCTTAAAATATTCTAATATTTCTTTTGTTTCATTATCAATTTTACTGAATTGCTTATCTTTATCATTTATTAATTCTTTAAGTTTTTGTATTTCATCTACTAAATCATTTTTTTCTTTTACAATAAGTTTCTCTTCAAGCCTCCTTAAAAATCTTAATCTTAAATTTAAAATCGATTCAGCCTGCAAATCAGTCAACTTCCATTTTTGCATAATTGATTCTTTAGGATTTTCATCTTCACGAATTATTACAATTATTTCATCCAAATTATCATAAACTATTAAATAACCCTCTAACACCTCTTTTCTATCAATTGCAATATTTAATCTATGATTACTATATCTGATTACTACATCTTGCCTATGATCAATAAAAGATAATAATACTTCTTTAATATTCATAACTCTAGGAGTCTTATTTGAATCTATTACATTCATATTCATACTAATTTTTAATTCTAAATCAGACATTTTGAACAGTCTCGACATCAGCTGATCTGGACTAACATCTCTATTTTTTGGAATAATTAATATTCTTATATCTTCTGAAGACTCATCTATTATATCAGACAAAATAGATAATCTTTTATTAGATATAATCTCTTCAATTTTTTCTATAATTCTTGCTTTAGTTACACTCCACGGTATTTCATTCACTACGATAATATATTGACCATGACTCTTTTTTTCTATAGTCCAATTTGCTCTTAATCTAAAAGAACCTCTACCTGTTTCATAAGATTTTTTAATTGTATCACTATCGTCTACCAGTATTCCTCCTGTAGAAAAATCTGGTCCTTGAATGTATTTCATGATTGAAATAATTGAAGCATTTGGTCTTTTAATTAAATGCCTTATTGCCATTAGCAACTCAATAATATTATGTGATGGAATGTTAGTAGCCATACCTACAGCAATACCACTTGCTCCATTTGCTAATAAGTTTGGAAATAAAGATGGAAGAACCATAGGTTCATCATATTCGCCATCATACGTACTAATAAAATCAACAGTGTTCTTATCTATATCTTTTAATAAAAGTTCTGCAATTTCAGTTAAACGAGCTTCTGTATACCTCATGGCAGCTGCCCTATCACCATCAATACTTCCAAAATTTCCTTGTCCATCTACCAACGGATATCTAACTGAAAATTCTTGAGCTAGTCTTACCATTGCGTCATAAACTGCTTGATCTCCATGAGGATGAAATTTACCTATAACATCTCCAACTACTCTTGCGCATTTTTTAAAGCCAGATTGTGGAGACATTTTTAATTCACGCATAGCAAACAATAAACGTCTATGTACCGGTTTTAGTCCATCTCTAACATCTGGTAATGAACGTGATACTATAGTTGACATCGCATAAGATAAGTATCTGTCTCCTAAAGCATCTGAAAATGTTAAATCTTTAATAATTTGATTGTTTTTTTTAGGACTAACCATGCAACACCTAAATATCTTTTACTTGTTATTAATAATCATTCTTTAAAATATGTAATTTACTTGTAAACCGATCTCTTACATCAGGCAACTTTAATCCTAAAGAAGAAACGTATCTATTTAAAAAAAATGTAGTTATTTTTATGCCTTTTATTAACTCATGCTTATCATTAGTATCTTCATTATTATTTATAAGAAAACTAGGAAGAGGAAATAATTTATTCTTCCATTTTCCTGCGCCTTTAATTGAAACTGCTCTTCCTGATTTAGGAGAAACATATTTTAAATTATCTTTATCTCCAGTTACAACACAAACTGACAGATCTAAGCCAAATCCTAATTCTGACAAAAGTATTAATTCCCATTTAACATATTTAGATAGCCAAAACTGTCCCTTAACATTTAATTCATTTATTAAATTTAAAGTTTCTAAAAACAAAGTAGAATGAACCTGTCTATCTGCTAAAAGTTTACTTAAAAGTGTAGTTACAGACATTAATGTGTTAATTTTTAATGAATCGTTAATTATATTATGAGATACAGAATTTTCAGTTTCAGATTTATAATACCCTAATTGATCTTCTAATCTACCTGTCCATTCTACTATACATATATTACCTATTTGATAAATATTTCTATTTTTTTTTGAAATACTGTTTTTAATTAAGCCTGCATGAAGGCCATGACTCTCAGTAAATAAATTTAATATAAGAGAGCTTTCTCCATATTTTTGTATTGAAACAATTATACCTTTATCTTGCCATTTCATATCAACTATACATTATAATCTAATCCCAGGTCTTGATAATAATCTGGAGATTTGTCCCAATTGCCCCTAACTTTAACGTATATAAATAAATGTACATTGTTATTTAGTATTGATTTCAGTTCTTTACGACAATCTATACCTATAAACTTTAAGTTATCACCGTTAGTTCCTATAACAATTTTTTTTTGGCCCTTCTTTTTTACATAGATTAACGCATCAATTCTTATAGAACCATCTTGAAGTTGATTCCACCCTTCAGTCTCAACCGCAATTCCATAAGGTAATTCATGATGCAACCTAATCATTAGTTTTTCTCTAATAATTTCAGATACTAATAGCTTATATGGCATATCAGTTACATGTTCTTCAGGATAATGCCATTCACCTAAAGGTACCTTATCAGCCAAAAAGTTTTTTAGCTCTAATACACCGTCACCATTTAAAGCAGATATAAAAAAAAACTCTTTACACATTAAATATTTCTTAACCTTTTCTACTAAATTTAATAATATATCTGATTTTACTAGATCAATTTTATTTATTACACAAATTAAGAATTTATTATTAAATATTTTTTTATTTTTAAGAGCCTCAAGAATTATCATAGTATTACTATCTATATCTTTATTTGCTTCTAACATTAAAAGTATTAAATCAGAGTCTTTTACACCTTTCCAAGCGGAGTTTATCATTGCTCTATCAAATTTTCTTTTAGGAACAAATATTCCCGGCGTATCAATTAATACAACCTGAGAATAATCCAAACAGTAAATACCAATTATATTATTTCTAGTTGTTTGAACTTTTTTAGTCACAATAGAAACTTTTTGCCCTACTAATCTATTTATTAAAGTAGATTTACCAACATTAGTTGCTCCTAAAATATTAACAAAACCAAATTTTTTTAAATAATTATTCAATTAATATTTCTCTCAATAACTTTTAATAATTTAAAAGCTGCATCTCTCTCTGCTGTTTTTTTGGAAACACCAATACCACGAGAGTTATTTATACCTTTTATACTTACATTTACCATAAATTTGGGAGAATGGTCTGGCCCTTCTTTTACATAATTTGAATATACTGGCATTTCATATTTAAGTTGCATAGCTAATTCCTGTAGAGCAGATTTAGGATCCTTTGGAGGCAACTCATCTTTAAGAATATATTCTTCCCACAATGTTTTAATAACTTTTCTTACTTCATTATAATTACTATCTAAAAAAATAGCTCCTATAATAGCTTCCATAGTATCGGATAATATAGAATAATTTTCACCATTACTAAATTTTAAATTTTCATTTACTCTTATATATTGTTCTAAATTATTATTAATGACCATTTCAGATAAAGTTTTTCCGCTAACTAACACTGCTATTCTTCTAGCTAATTCACCTTCAGACTCATCTAAGAATTTTTTATATATAAGCTCTGCTATTACTAATCCTAATACCCTATCTCCAAGAAACTCAAGCCGCTCATAGTTATAATCATTTTTATTATTTAAAGCACTAGTGTGAGTTATAGATATATATAATAAAGCTTTATCATTAAAATTATATTTTAAAATATTCTCTATTTTCTTTATATCCTTCATAAATTATATGCTTTTAAAAAGACGTTCTAATCTAATAGATGAAGGCCATAACCATAATTTCCATAAAGGTTCCGCTCTATCTCTTGAATAAAATATTATTTTAGCTTTGCCAACTAAATTTTCAAAAGGAATAAAACCTAGCTGACTTAATATTCTACTATCTGATGATTGATCTCTATTATCTCCCATTGCAAATAAATGCCCTTCTGGAACAGTATATATATCTGTATTATCAAGCATCCCGTTTGGACTTGCATCAAGTACTTCATAAGAAACCTTATCTGATAATTTTTCTACATATCTTTCATAAGTATACATTATATTGTTTCTATCTTTGGCACTCCATGCACCTATATTCTTTCTATCAATTTCTTTATTATTTATTAATAATATACCACCCTTTACTTGAATTTTATCACCAGGAAGTCCTATTATCCTTTTAATGTAGTCAATTTTAGTATTTTTAGTAAACTTGAATACTGCTACATCTCCTCTCTTAGGATATTCTCCAAAAATTCTTCCTGAATAATGTGGAAAACTCATAGGAAATGAGTGTTTGCTATAACCATAAGAGTACTTTGAAACAAATAAATAGTCTCCTTCCAAAAGTGTAGGCTTCATTGAACCTGATGGTATACTAAATGGTTCAAAAGCAAATGTTCTAAGTGTTAATGCAATCAAGATAGCAATAAAAAAAGTCTTAAAATTCTCAATCCAGTAATTTTTTTTATTATTTATATTATCTTCTTTCAATTCTTTTTTCTTAAAAATATTTAACTTCATTGAAATAAAAACTCCATTTATTAATTTGATATAATAACTATTGCTAAAGCAAGTTTATTATCATCTGTCAAACTTAAGTCAATTTTTGCTAGTTCATTATTATTAGTAATTAACTTATACTGGCTTAATGCTCCACCTTTTAAAATAAGCGTTGGCTTTCCCGATTTAAGATTAACCACTTCAATATCTTTATAATATACTCCTTTTCTAAAGCCTGTACCAAGGGCTTTTGAGCATGCCTCCTTTGCCGCAAATCTTCTTGCATATGAATCCACATAATTTCTTCTGGATTCGCATTTTTTTATTTCTAAATTTGTATATATTCTATTTTTAAACCTATCTCCAAACCTCTTTAGAGTTGCTTCTATTCTTTTAACATTACAAATATCTTGACCAATACCAAATATCATTTATTAATTTCTATTATTTTACGCATTTTTTTAACAACATTTTCTAATCCCATAAATATAGATTCTCCTATTATAAAATGACCTATATTTAATTCTTTTATATTATTAATATTAGCTATGCCTTTTACATTTTCAAAATTCAATCCATGTCCCGCATGAACTTCTATCTCTTTATCTACAGCATATGATACAGCCTCTTTAATCCTCTTTAATTCATCTAATTTATCTAATGTATTACAATATTCACCAGTATGTAATTCAATTATATTAGCTCCTAAGTCGACTGCAGCATCTATTTGTTTTATTTCAGGATCTATAAATAATGATACATCTATGTTATTATTTTTACATTGCTGTATAATATTTAGAATAAAAGACTTCTTATTATAACTAATATTACTTATATCAAGACCCCCTTCAGTAGTAATCTCCAGTCTTTTTTCTGGGACTAAACATACTCTCTCAGGTTTAAATTCTAATGCTATTTTTAACATTTCTTCAGTAGCAGCCATCTCTAAATTTAGAGGTACTTTTATATTTTCCTTCAAAGCTTTAATATCTTTATCTGAAATATGCCTTCTATCTTCTCTTAAATGAGCTGTTATTCCATCTGCTCCAGCTTTTTCAGCCATTTTTGCCGCTTTTACAGGATCAGGATGATCACTACCCCTAGCATTCCTAATTGTTGCTACATGATCAATATTAATTCCAAGTCTCATTTTATTCCTTAATCTTCTTATTTAATAACTTAAGTTTGTTTTTTTTATAATTATTAATAATAAATTTAGTTATAAAATAACATGGTCCACTTATTAATAAAATAGTGAATATAGATCCTAAAAACATAGAAGGTATTAATTGCAATTCGGACAGGAATATAGATGAGTCATCAAAATTTAATTGAATGAAAAATGTGTAAAAAGCATTCCATAATAAATATAATTCAGAAGATATTAATTTCATATTTAAATCACTTATATTACCTGAATCATAAAATATACTACCTATTTTCAAATTCAAGATACAGATAAATGGAAATGTCCAAGGGTTTCCTATAAAATTACCTATAATTGAAGCAATTATACTAACTCCAAATATCCATGCTAGAACAATACCAATTATAAAATGCAATCCAAATAGTGGTGTCATAGCTGCCATAACTCCAAATGTAAAACCAAGAGCAATACTATGAGGAGTACCTGGTAACCTTTTTATTCTAAGAGATATATACTTAAGAAACCTTTTCCAACCATTTCTAGGCCATAAAATACTCAAGAACCTAGTAATTAAATCAACTTTTTTTCTAGCCTTAAATAACATTATTTCATAGGCCTACTTCCTGGCTTAATAGCAGGAATATCCTTTAAGTCTTCAGGTAAGTTTTTAGGATCATAATTTGGTATATTTAAATTTGCTAAAGTAATAAGAGGTACGCCTAAATCAACTGAGTTACCTCCCCTGTTAATTAATGCAGCTTCAGCTATTATCTCCCCTCCAAGATCATTTATACATTTAAAACACTCTAGCGAAGATTTACCTGTAGTTACAATATCTTCAACAACTAATATTTTCTGTCCTTTACTTATATTAAAACCTCTTCTAATTGAAAAAGTACCATCCTTTCTTTCAGCAAAAATATTTATTTTATTTAGATGCCTAGCTAATTCATAGCCAACAATTATTCCTCCCATAGCGGGAGAAACAATTAAATCAATTGTATCTATGTCTATGGTATCTGTTATTTTTTCAGATAAACTCAGACATAATGACTCAGCGATACTAGTATTCGAAAAAATTAGAGCAGATTGTAAATACATTCTACTATGTAAACCTGAAGAAAGTATAAAATGGCCTTCTAATAATGCATCTATAGATTTATAAATTTTTAAAACTTCATCTTCATTTATTATAGACATTTTAATTCCTTATTAATTATAATTTTCTTTAGCTCTTGTAACTTCGTATACACTTAAGTTGGTTCTAAGACCCGTAATTATTTCATTTAAATGTTGCGCATTGTTAACTTCTATATCTAGTGACAACTGAAAAAAATCACTTGATCTTTGATTAATAAGAAAATTAGTAATATTTCCACCTAAATCAGCTATAATTTGTGTTAAAGTATTCAAACTACCTTTTTTATTAATTATTGTTATATTTATTCTGCCAATATTATTTTCAGCATTCTTTTTATTCCATGTTAAATCTACCCATAATTCTGGGTTATCTGTAAACCTTTCTAGCGTAGCACAATCTAATGTATGAACAGTTATTCCCTTACCCTCTGTCATTAAACCTACTATTCTCTCTCCAAATAGAGGGTAACAGCATTCTCCTATATGAATAGCTACACCAGGTTTTAAACCTTTTATAGATAAGCCCTTATTATTTTTATTATCATTCAAATTTAGAATTTTACTATTAGTAGATTTTTGCGGCAATAAAATATTTAATACTTCTTCACTGTTCATTTCCCCTTTTCCTAGAGAAAAATATAAAGACCTTCTACTCTTATGGTTTATTTGTTTTAAAATAGGGTCTATTAATTTGTCATGAAATTGTTTATTTTTTAATATAAAATTATTTTCTAAAATTGACCTACCTAACTTAATAAATTCATTTCTGTCATTCTTCCTAATAAATTTATTTATAAATGAACGTGCTTTGCCTGTTACCGCATAGTTCAACCAACTAGGTTGTGGAGTTTGACTATTAGATCTTAGTATCTCAACTTGATCGCCATTAGATAATATTGTTTGTAGTGGAGCTGAACGCCCATTAATTTTACATCCAACACAAGTTTCTCCTAATTTAGAATGTACTGCAAATGCAAAATCAATCGGTGTAGCACTTTTAGGCATAGTAATAACTTCACCTTTTGGTGAAAAGCAAAATACTTGATCTGAATACATTTCCATTTTTGAATGAGATAATAAATCATCTGCTCCTGATGAGTTTCCTATAATCTCAGAAAATCCTTTAAATAAATTCAAACTAACTTTATTCAATTTTATAGGTACACTATTTTTTTCCTTATAATACCAATGTGCGGCTACACCATATTCATTCAGTTCATGCATTTTTTGTGTTCTAATTTGAATCTCTATGGGCCTACCCAATGGACCTATAACATTTGTATGAATAGATGAATATCCATTAGATTTAGGAGTAGAAATATAGTCTTTAAATCTACCAGGTATCATAGGCCATATATTATGTATTATTCCAACTGCTGTATAACAATCATTTATATCATCACATATTATTCTGAATGCATAAATGTCTGATATATTTTCAAAAGGAATAGAAGACTTTTGCATTTTTTTCCAAATTGAATATATACTTTTTTCTCTACCTTGTATTTCTATAGTTTTATTATTTATTTTAAATTTATGTTTAATTTCTCTTGTAATTTTTTTAACTAATTGGTCATCCTGACTGCGTAAAAATAGAATACGTTTATTTAATGATTTTCTTATTGAAGAGTTTAATTCTGTAAAAGCAATATCTTCCAATTCTTCCCTCATATTCTGCATACCTATTCTAGCAGCTAGAGGCGCATAAACATCTAAGGTTTCTCTAGAAATTCTCATTCTTCTATTTTTTGACTCTATATGGTTTATCGTTCTCATATTATGAAGGCGATCTGCCAGCTTTACTAATAGAACTCTTATATCTTTAGACATAGCTAATAAAAATTTTCTAAAATTTTCTGCTTCCCTCAATTCCATTTTAGGAGATTCTATTTTAGATAATTTAGTTACTCCATCTACAAGCCTCGCTATCTCTGCACCAAATAATTTTCTAATTTCTGCTCTAGTAGCAACACCATCTTCAACTGTATCATGAAGCAAAGCTGTCGTAATGCTTACCCAATCTAACTTATAATCTGCTAATATATTTGCGACAGCTAAAGGATGAAAGAAATAAGGGTCTCCTGAATCTCTTTTTTGATCACTATGCCGTTCTTTAGAAAATTCAACAGCTTGAATAAGCACATTTTGTTTTAAATTAGTATCATAACTACTAACTTTATTAATTATATCTCTATAGTAATTAATATTACTCTTTTTTTCAAAATTATAATCGAGTTTATTTAACTCCATAATTAAGCCATTTAATTAATTATATATCTTCATACCTATCTTGTACTTGAATTCCAAATTTACCTAAAGGGTTTTCTACTTCTGGAACTTTTTCTTTTTCATCAACTTCTTCAATATTAACATCTTCTTCTTTATTTGAAGCATCATCATCTATTAACTCTGTTTGCAATGAGGCTACCATACTTTCCTTTAACTCATCTACCTTGATAGTTTCATCAGCAATTTCTCTTAATGAAACTACAGCGTTCTTATCATTATCACGCGAAACAGTTAATTCTGATCCTGCAGAAATTTCTCTACCCCTATGAGATGCCAGTACAATTAGATCAAATCTATTATCTACTTTTAAAATACAATCCTCAACAGTAACTCTTGCCATTTTTAATCCTTATAAATTTATTTAATCAATTTCTATAATCTTTTAATTATACCCCAAATAGCACTAATTATAAAGGTTTAGCAATAGAAATATGAGTTCTTTTATATTGATACAGTAAACTTTTTATACAATGGCCAGTAATTGGACTAATCCAATATGGGCTTATATCATGTAATGGTTTCAAAATAAAATCTCTATTATTCATTCTGGGATGTGGTATTTGGAGACATTTACGTTTTTTTATAATTTTACCCTTATAATCTATTATATCTAAATCTAAAACTCTAGGTGAATTTCTAACTTTAGATCTTACACTAAAAGTTCTTTCTATTTTTTTTAATCTATACAATACTTCAATTGGGTTAAGATCTGATTTAACTGAAATAACTCTATTGTAAAAAACTGGACCTAAACCTAATGGACTAGGTTTACTAATGTAAATTTTTGAAGCAGACCTTACCCTTAAACCATGAATAGATAAATTAAAAAACACTACATCCATAATTCTCTTAGAATTATGCATATGTCCTCTTAAATTAGAGCCTATAGATATAAATATATTATTGTTTATAATCATAATTATTTATAATCTTTAATTTCAATAAATAAAATTATTTATTATATTAAAGATTATAAATAATAATAATTAAAAGTTAAATTATGATTACTCCAAATAAAAATTGCTTACTTTGTACTAGATTAAAAAATTATAGAAATAAATATAAAAAACTTAAGCCTAAATGGCATAATTCACCGGTTGAATCTTTTGGTAGTATAAACTCTAAGTTACTGATTGTAGGACTCGCACCTGGATTACAAGGAGCAAACAAAACTGGGAGACCTTTCACAGGAGATTATGCAGGAAATACTCTATTCCCTACTTTAATTAAAAATAAATTAGCACTTGGGTCATATAAAGAAATTTATAACGATGGTCTTAAACTTAATAATACTCGAATAACAAATAGTGTAAGATGTGTACCTCCACAAAATAAGCCAAATAATATTGAAAGAATAAACTGTAGAAAATTTCTAATATCAGAAATACATAACATGAAAAAATTAAAAATTATATTAGCACTTGGTTTAATAGCTCATGAAGAGGTATTAAAAGTATTTAATCTTCAATTAAGTTTAAATAAATTTAAACATGGAAAAATACATAATATTAATGAAAATTTGTTAATGTTTAATAGTTACCATTGTTCAAGGTATAATATAAATACAAAACGTTTAACTCCGGAAATGTTTAATATTATTATTAAATCTATAAGTAACAGGCTCCAATTATTTTAAACTAGTAACAATTTTATCTATAAATTTTTTTGAACTTGGAGCTACTTGACTGGTTATAGAATACAATAATTCACCTTCTCTATTTAAAATATACTTATGAAAATTCCATCTAGGCAACTTATTTAAACCATGATTAATTTCAATCCAATTATAAAAAGAGTGTTTATCTTTTCCTAAAACTTTTTGTTTACTCATTATTGGGAATGTTACACCATATATACCTTCACAAAAATCCTTAATTTCTTCATTATTTCCAGGTTCCTGGCTTCCAAAATCATTAGAAGGTATAGCAATTACTGATAGTTCATCTGGAGAAAATATATTAGTTAATTCTTGTAATCCCTTATATTGTTTTGTGAAACCACAATAACTGGCAGTATTTACAATTAATATAAGTTTGCCCGGCAAATCACTAAGTCTAACATTTTTTCCGCTTATATCTTCAAAAGAAGTCTCTTCTAATATTAAGTTTTTAGTATTTGCAATATTACTTACAGAAAAATAAGACATGAAAAGAAAAAAAAGTAATTTCATAAAATTTAACATACTATTGATACATACCTATTTACATATTTAGATTAATTAATTCTTAGCTCTTAATAATCTTTGCTTTTGCCTTTGCCAATCTCTTCTTTTTTCATCAGCTCGTTTATCTCTATCTTTCTTACCTCTACCCAGTCCTAAATTAACTTTAGCTATGCCATTTGATTTAAAAAATAATTTTAAAACTATTATTGTGAGTCCTTGCTTTTGAACACTGCCTTGTAATTTCTTAATTTCTTTTTTATGCAATAATAATTTACGCGGTCTAGTTGGAGAAGAATTAAATTCTTTTTGTGCATTATTATACTCTGATATATGGCAATTAATTAACCATATTTCTCCATCTTTTGGATCAGCATAGGCATCTCCTATATTTGCCTTACCCAATCTTAAAGATTTAACTTCGGGACCAGATAAAACTATTCCAGCTTCTACAGTCTCTATAATTTCATATTCTCTTTTAGCTCGTCTATTTAATATTGTTGGACTCATTAAATTTCTATTTTATGAAGTTCAAGATCTTTTAGAGCTAACTTAACTACATTTTTTGTTTGATCAGTTGGTTCAACTAACGGCAATCTTACTTCAGAATTAGTAATACCTCTTAAAAATGCTGCATATTTAACTGGAGCAGGACTGGTCTCTACAAATAATGATGTATGTAAAGGCATAAGTTTTTCTTGTAAAGTTCTAGCTTCTATTAATTTACCTTCACTCCATAATTTATGAAATTCTGACATTAGATTAGGTGCGATATTACCTGTCACAGATATTATTCCGACTCCTCCTGAGGCCATAAAAGGAAGTTGAGAAGGATCTTCCCCAGAAAACTGAATAAAATTAATACCATTTAATGCATTCTTTAATAAAGTTGGTCTAATAGAATCATTGCTTGCATCCTTAACACCAACTATATTAGGTAGTTTTGCTAATTTTACCATAGTCTCTATTGACATATCTACAACAGACCTGCCGGGAATATTGTAAATAAATAATGGAATATCAACTGCATCATTAATAGCTTTAAAATGTGCATGCATGCCTTCTTGTGTAGGCTTGTTATAGTATGGCATAACAATAAGGGCAGAATCTGCTCCTGCTTTTTTTGCATATTTTGTTAAATTTATAGCTTCTTCTGTAGAATTTGATCCTGTTCCTGCCATAACTGGAACTCTACCGTTTGAAACTTCAACAGTTAAATCAATTAACCTTTCATGTTCAGAATGACTTAATGTAGGGGATTCTCCTGTTGTTCCGCATGGAACAAGGCCACTTGTACCTTGAATAATTTGCCATTCTACAAACTTTTGAAAAGTAACTTCATCTATTTGTCCATTAACGAAAGGTGTAATAAGAGCTACAAATGACCCTTTATATTTATTATTCATATAATTTCTGCCTCAATAATTTTATATCTATTAATAAAAAAAGTAATTATACTTATTATACTATGTTCATTTCATCAAATATATTAATAAAATATATTCTATTATTTTGTAACATATTTACTTTATGTTTTGCACTTCATACGACAGAATTATTAGCAAATACTGATGAAAAAGATAAAAATACAAAATTAGTTCTTGAGATAATTAGTTTAGTAGAAAATAATAAGTTACAAAAAATTAATAAATTATTAGCTAAAAATAGTGATATAAATTTGGACGACTTAGTAAATTGGTTAATGATTTCAAACAAACGTATAGATGAAAAAAATATAGAAAGAACTATTAAAAAATATGAAAATTGGCCAGATATAAATAATTTAATCATCCATTTAGAAGAGATAACTGAATGGGAGCAAATAGACAATATACTTTATAAAATTTATGAAACGCAAAAACCTATTTCAAGAATTGGTAAAATTAAATATGCAAATTTTTTAATTAATAATAACAGTAACAATATAGACCAAGAAAATATAATTATTAAAAGCTGGGTTAATGGTTCATTTAAAAAAGATGATGAAACATATATTTATAAAAAATTTTCCAATTTATTTGATGAAAAATACAATATTCTAAGATTAGATAATTTAATTTTAGAAAAAAAATGGTCAAGTGCATATAGACAAGTCAAAAGAGTAAGTAAAGAGTATCAAATTTTAGCAAAAGCAAAAATAAAACTATCAAGAAAAGAATATGGTGTTGATTATGCAATAAGAATAATTCCTGAAGACCTTAAAAATGATTCAGGACTAGTTTATGAAAGAGTAAAATGGAGAAGAACTAACGGTTTAACGGACGAATCCTATCAGTTATTATTAAATTATCTTAACGAAAATTCAAAAAACTTAGTGAAACCAAGTTATTGGTGGAAAGAAATAAATTGGCATGCAAGAAACTTATTAAATCAAAAGAAGTATGAGCAAGCCTACCAATTACTAAATAATCATCAACAAACTAAAATTTCAAATATAGCTAATGCAGAATGGTTACTTGGTTGGATATCCTTAGAATTTTTAGAAAAACCAGAACAGGCATTAAAGCACTTTTTAAATATGAGAGATATAGTAAAAATGCCTATTTCAACCTCTAGAGCTAATTATTGGTTAGCAAAAACAGAAAAATATTTACTCAAAGAAGATAACGCCAATTCCTATTATGATATTGCGAGCAACTATAATACTACATTTTATGGACTATTATCTAATATAAACATTAATAATGAACCTAATTTTGAATTAGAAGATATAGAAATGATTATAGATACAGCCGAAAATAATATTAATAAGAAATTACAAGTATTGAGACTATTAAGTAGTACATCTGAAAAGAAATATAGCTTAAGATTTATTAATGGTTTATTTAAAAATAAATTGAGCAAAAACGAAATTTTACAAATTCTTCAAGTTCTAAAAAATGAGAAACGAACTGATTTATTTATTAGAGCATGTAAAAAGGCTATAAGGATAGACAAAAGCTTTCAAAAATATTTATTTCCTTATCCATATAATATAAATAGCAATATATTAAATGATCCTTTAATTATGGCAATAGCAAAACAAGAAAGTGAATTTTATCCATATGCAAATAGTAGTTCTGGTGCTCTAGGTGTAGTACAGGTAATGCCCTCTACTGCTAAAATTACAGCAAAAAAATTAGGAATAAAATATAGCAAAAAAAGATTATTAAACGATACGGAATATAATTTATACATAGGCTCTAAATACTTTTATTCACTTATTAAGTATTATGACGAATCAATAATATTAGCAATTGCTGCTTACAATGCTGGTCCGACAAATGTAAATAAATGGATTAAACTATACGGTGATCCCAGAGATAAGTCTGTAGATATAATTAATTGGATTGAGTTAATTCCCTTTACCGAAACTAGAAATTATGTACAAAGAGTAGTTGAAAATTATATAGTGTACCAGCAAGTTTTTATAAATATAGCCATAAAAAATAAAACGAGTATCAAGGAATTATTTTAATATGAAAACAAATAATTCTATAAAAGTTTCAGAAATTTTAAAAGCTAAAAATATTTTAGATGGTAAAATAGTTGCTACTCCTCTTATATATGATTTTGATCTTAGTAAAAAATTTGATGCAAAAATATTTTATAAAGCTGAAAATATTCAAAGAACTGGATCATTTAAAATTAGAGGTGCTTATAATAAAATTTATAAATCCATTAAAAATAATAAACCGAAGGGTATACTAGCTTGGTCTTCAGGAAACCATGCCCAAGGCGTAGCTGAAGCAGCTAATATTTTTAATATAAAAGCTTTAATCGTAATGCCTAAAGACGCACCACAAATTAAAATCAATGGTACTAAATCTAGAAAAGCTAATATTATATTTTATGACAGAAAGACTGAAAATAGAGAAGAGATAGGTAATAGCATTGCAAAAAAGAATAACCTAGTAATAATACCACCTTATGATGATCTAGATGTGATAGCTGGACAAGGAACTATTGGTTTAGAAATAATTGAACAAATTGAAAAACATGATTTATATCCTGACAAAATTTTGGTTCCTACAGGTGGAGGTGGTTTAATAGCAGGAATTGCAACTGCTGTTAAAAATAAATATAAAAATACAAACATATATAGTGTTGAACCATATAAATTTGCGGATTATTCCAAATCACTAAAAAATAATAAAATATGTAAAAATAATGTGAATAATCAATCTATTTGTGATTCATTACTTGCTATTAAACCTGGAAAAATGACATTTAATATTAATAAAAATCTTATAAAAAAAGGGTTAACTGTTACTGACGACCAAGTCTTAAAAGCTATAAGATATGCTTATATTAATTTGGGACTTATTTTAGAACCAGGTGGTGCGGTGGGGCTTGCTGCTATCTTAAATGAAAAAACAATAATAAGAAAAAAAACCGTTATCGTTGTTTTATCTGGCTCAAATATTGATTCAAAAATTTTAAAAAAAGCTATTATTTAAATTCTTTAATTAACCAACTTAAATCTTGAATATTATCAGCATATTTAATGGAAAAACTCTTATCTATTTTAATACCTTTATATTTATTATTATAAAACACACCTCCTCTAATACCTGCATTAATTCCAGCTTGTATATCAGAAATATTATCTCCAATTATCCATGATTCTTCTAAATTAATACTAAAAACACTTTGAGCCTCTTTTATCATTCCACAATTTGGTTTTCTCCAAAAGTGTTCTTTAATTTTATAAGTGTTATTTGCATCTTGATGAAAGGCACATGCACAAAGCATATTAATGTGTGCATCATGAATTGATAATATTTTTCTTATTTCTTTTTCTGTTTTATTAAATTCATTCCAACTATATATACCTCTTCCAATACCAGACTGATTAGTTATTTCTATAACAGGTATATTAATTAAATTACATTCCCTGATTAGAGAACATATATTATTATTAATTCTTATTTTTAATGGATCATGAAGATACTCTTCTTCTTTAACTATGGTTCCATCTCTATCTAAAAATAATGCTGGCCTATATTCTAATTTTTTGTTTTTAGAAATTATTTCTGACCATAAACCTAGACCATCTATAAGTTGTTCATAATTATCCATTATAATTATCAATAATCCTTATACGATTTTTCTTCTACTAATTTTGAATTTAATAATAAATTGATTTCTAATTTAATTTGAGACCTTTTATCATTTGTAAAATAAACAGACCTAGCAAGTTCAACAAAAATACCTGAAAAAGATTTATCCCTCTCACAATCCCTTATGTTATCTTCAATTTTCCATAACTCTAAATTAATTTCTTTTAATTGTATTTTTAATTTGTCTATTCCTTCAGTTTTAGAAACTTTATCTAAGTAAATTTGCATCAACAAATTATACTCATGATTTATATTTTTGAGTTTACTATCTTCTGTAATAAATTCTTTTTTAATTTCAAGAATAGTTATTTTATCTACTAATTCTCCTGGAGATATAGGTACATTTATTTGATCTGACATTATTAACACCTTTATTTATATTTATTTAACAATAAAAAAGATTTCCATAAAAGGGTTTATATTATAATCATATAAAAAAAGGTAGGAATTATATGAAAAAAAAATATAAAAATATATTAGTTTATTCTGGAGGGGAAGCAATTGGGGATGCTCTATATAAACTAAACTTTATACAAAACTTAAGATATAATTTTCCAAATAGTAAAATTACATGGTTAGCAGGACAAGGAAAAACAGAATATTCTTATACTTTAAAGCCTTTAATTAACAAATTAATAGATGAAGTAATTGATAATATTAAATTAGGAGTTAATCCATTAAGTGAATTAATTAAGTCTAGCTCAATTAAAAAGGAATATGATGTTATAATTGATACACAAACAGTTTTACTTCCTACATTAGTTTTAAAAAAAATAAAACATAAAATTTTTATATCTGCATCTGCGAAATGGATATTTTCCGATTTAA
>Ga0315326_10000278_pt1 | contig 24378 bp, 16 predicted proteins | sample M180m32315metaG_FD_203457 | JGI IMG/M metagenome (GOLD analysis project Ga0315326, IMG submission 203457) | Ammonia-oxidizing marine archaeal communities from Monterey Bay, California, United States - M1 80m 32315 | ecosystem: Environmental > Aquatic > Marine > Coastal | place: USA: California... | reverse complement strand
CAAATGCAATTTCAATTAAAGAAAAGCCTGGGGAATTTGTCTTCAGCTTCGATACTGACGGTTCAATGACTGCTCGGAAAGCATTTGAGATGGGTTGCAAAGCTCTTGCTTCACGATTTTCAGACCTCTCTGGACAACTTTCAGAGGAACTTTGAGTCATACGACTCAAGTGCAACACCCCCTCCGAGGGTTTGTGATGCGAGGTAGAGCTCGAGTAGGGGGGCATGTAACCCTAATTTTCAGTATTCAAGATGAATCTCTGAATTTACTTGAGCAAGGAAGTCGAGGAGCGGGCCTATCCTTAGATCGAGGAGTCATTATCGAAGCGCGTGGGCAATCAGGTACTGGGGCACTAACTCTAGAAGGAGATGCTCCAAGTTCAGAATTACACCATTTGGTACTTGAAGAATTAAAAAATCTCGAACCTGCATTTGGACAATATGATTGGAACTTGAACCATGAAGGCGAGTTACCTGCATCACAGGGATTCGGTCTTTCTGCAGCAGGAGCGATCAGTTGTGCTTTGGCCTTGCAACGTGCTCTAAATATTGATGAGGAGGTGGCTCGTTCTCGTTCCATACATGTCGCTCATCGAGTTGAGAGGCGCCTCTCTGGGGGACTAGGTGATGTTGCAGCCCTACATGCAGGAGGTGTCGAACTTCGATTAGAACCGGGATGTCCTCAATTGCCAAATGGTCTTGGGGGGGCGGGTGCCGTTCTTTCATGGCATGCTGATATCCCGCTTGTCGTTGTTTGGAGAATGACCTCAAGCCAGCATACCTCGAATTATATTGATGATCCCGATTGGAAACTCTCCATTCGTGCTGCAGGTGAACATTGTTTGTTCGGCCTTCGAGAAGGCCTATGGGATGCCACGAGATGGTCTGAATTACTTTCCAAGAGTGCTGAATTTGCAGAACGATCGGGATTACTGGGTGATTCAAATCGAGTAGAACTTCTCCATTTGGTAGGGGGTGCTCTGGCTGGTTCAGGTTATGCAGATGGCTCACTGGTCGCACGACTTTGTATGTTAGGAGAAAGTGTAGTCATTGTCCCCAACGAATTCCCAGCACCTGACAATTGGCAGGACGTGGTAATCGAAAATTTACAATTGAGAGGACTTGGGGCCGCTTCAGCTTCAGTGGCTGCAGATGCACTCAATCTTCACTGATTCGTTCATCATTCAATCGTTGATTGTGTTCGATGAGTTCTGTCAAATCAATTGGGCTTGCATCCAGTAATATTGCGCCTTTCAATTTCAAGCCATCACAAAACCCATGGCGGTAAATGATTGCTCCATGGCCCCATTCTTCGACATAACGATTGACTTGTTTTTGCGTCTTCTTTCGTTGGAAAGAAAGGCCCGCACCATAGAAATGTTTAGCATCAATCCAAGCAACAGGAACCCCATTAATTTCGACGTGGTCAAGCATCAACAAATCAGGGGTTCGAACTGGACGCCCTTCGGATTCAACTTGTTCTTTCAGCAATTCAGTTTGTGTTCGATAACGAACGTCATTTGCAGTAAAGTGATCACATAGAACCTTCTCAAACAAATCTGCGGCATGGTGCGTTTCTGCTTGATTAACATGAGTCACCCTATCTTCAGCTTCAGCTTTTCTGAATTCAACCAAATCTCGTTCCTTTAGTTTCTTTTCAGGTTCACGAAGAGTTTCTTTGATACGATTTTTTGACCAATTTCTGCCGGTTAAAATCGCCCGAAATAAATTGACTGGAGGGAAATCATATCGCTTTGATAAAGACAGTACACTTTCTCCACCCTCATACTTTCGAAGCATTTCTCGCGCTCTTCTTTGCAACCTTCCATGGCTAAAAACAGCCTTTTCTTGATTGAGAGCCGCTCGAAGACTCAATGCCTGCTCCAGTGAAATCGGGCGATCTCCAATCTGTTTTGCAATTTCATCAACCCGTTTATCATCGAGGAAACCAAATTCACCGGGCCGACAAACAATGTCGTGGACTTCCCTCTCAACATTTCGGGGAACTGGTGATAATTTCCAGGACATCTTGACTTCCCTTGGTGGGGGGTCTTGGTTGGCGGGTAAGCCCATAGCCTGAGGTTTTCGATTGAATCGTTCTTTGGCTCGTAGAACCGCTTCCTCATCAATTAAGCTAGGGTTATTATCCCGATTTACATTTTTCTTGGCACCACTTCGGCGCCTTTTCCGCTTTCGAGACCCTGCCGCGCCTTTGTTAGACGTATTGGGATTAGAGGAGGCGGAATCCTTTTTGGGATTCGGATTTGAACTCACTGTTCCCTTCCAGCGATAGGGGGTTCATGAATCCGAGGTAAGCAATCCATGCCGGCGTTTGGCGATTTGATCGTATCCATAGTCACGTAAAGGCCGAGGGATTAGCCAGAGAAATATACCCGTGATTTTCCAATGAATCCCAAGACCCCATAGTAATCGGCAAACAGCACTTGATCGCGCAAACCACTGATTGTCTCTGACAAAATACATCGAATCGACATCTTTGAGAGATTTTGGACAAGATTCGATCACAGTATGACCCTCTGGAGATTCTTGAGGGATTAGTTCAAACACTTTTTTTGAATCCCTCTTTGATATCCACTGTGCCCATCGGCTGCATGTAGAACAAAATCCATCGAACAACACGATTGGCACCTAATCTCATCTCCATGCAATTCCTGGTTCAAGTGGTAGGCTCGTGCGTGCTTTACCTGCAACATCTTCGCCTTCCCCTGCGCGATAAACTTCAACGGATTCAATATCTAATACTGTGGCGATGAATTGAACGTTTTCTAAAATGAAACCTACTTCATCAAATTCACTAGAAACAAGGGCACTTTCTTGCTCACCCCAAGTATGAATTCTGCCCCTCCGTTTCTTTTGACCCACAACAATCGAACGCCAATATTGCATTACATCGCCTTTCATATCCTCATCTTGGAAGCATTCTTGAGTCTGCAAGAATTTGTTTCCACCTTGCTTGAAATCAAAAGCATCATTGTGCATTTGAATCGCTTTTGATGCGAGTTCCACCTTCCATTCTTGAGCTGTTTGGATAATTATTGCAGAAAGATCACCATCAGTATGGCGTTCGGCAAGTTCTCGTACACTTCGGGCCCGATCTATGACTCGTCGCAAATATTCTTCCCGTCCCAATACAATCGTATCTTGTATGTCAACTCCACTTGCATCATGTAATTCTAAATTTGAGAGGGCAAGCATGGTATCCATTCCCAGCATTTCCCACATTTCTTCGGCAAGGTGTGGTGTGGCCGGATACAACATGGGAATCCATGTGGTCAAATATTCACGAGCTGCACTAGCGCTAATACCACCTCGACGCTGTGCCCATTGCCAATCTGAAACCATTTCAAAATGACTTATCATCACTCCATCTCGTAAACCGACATTTGACATCCGATCCACCCAATTGTTGTGAACCAAGCGCACACGGGCGAGAAGCCATTCATCCATAATTCCCGATTCTGAACTATTACCAATACCTTGAATCAACGCAGAATGAATCGCCTTCATTTGGCGATAATTTGAATCGATTGCAGAGTCTGACCAATCCATCCCAGCTTCCGGATTCGCCCCGAAAAGAATGAACAAACGAACTGTGTCTGCACCGTATTTCCCAATCATGGTTTCCGGGCTCACTGTATTCCCAAGACTCTTGCTCATTTTTGCAGACCTTGATCCCAATGATTCATCACAAATCGGGCATTTTTGGCCATCTAAATCGACATGATATTCTACATTGCAGGTTTTACAAAATGGGGTAGGGGCATTTACCATTCCTTGACAAACCAACCGAGAAAAAGGTTCTGAAACATCATTTAATCCTGCATCACGAAGTGCCTTGGTGAAGAATCGTGCATACAAAAGATGCATGACTGCATGCTCAATCCCTCCGATGTAAAGGTCTACACCACCTTCTAACCAGTAATCAGCATTACTCTTATCGAAGGGCGCGGATTGGTTCAAAGCATCTGCAAAACGCAAGAAGTACCATGATGAATCATAGAATGTATCCATTGTATCTGTTTCACGTTTTGCAGCCAACTTGCAATTCGGGCAAGTTGTATTCACAAAACCGTCATGAGAGGCCAATGGGTTCCCTGATTGACCTTCAGTAAATACAACGTCGAGTGGTAATTCAACAGGTAAATCGCTCTCAGGAACTGGGATTACACCGCAGTCATCACAATGAATGAATGGAATCGGCGTACCCCAGAAACGCTGGCGACTTAGCAGCCAATCCTTCAAGCGATATTGAACCGTACCTGCGCCCATTCCTTCTTTTTCTAATGCTGTGATGACTGCTGCCTTTGCATCATCACCGTACAGACCATCGAAATCAGAGCGTTTCGAATTGACCATCCACCCCAATCCCTCGAAAGCGCGTCCAGTAACCTTCGGTTCTTTCCCATCCTCTTCGGAAAGAACTTGTAAAATTGGAATGCCGTATTTCTTTGCAAAGTCATGATCACGCTGATCGTGCCCAGGTACCGCCATGACCGCACCAGTTCCATAGGATGCGACAACAAAATTTCCTGCATAAATTGGAACTGCTTCACCCGTCAATGGGTTTGTTGCATAGCGTCCTAAGAATACACCTTTCTTGTCTCTAAGCATATTCATTCGGTCAAACTCAGATATTCTTGCACACTCATCGGCAAGTTCACGGAAATCAGCTTCAAACTCCGTGCCTTCAACCAATGTATTGCAAAGAGGATGTTCGGGTGCAAGAGTAACGAATGTTACACCAAAAATGGTATCTGGCCGGGTGGTAAATGCCTTGATGGAATCATCACTACCGACAATTGGAAAATGAATATCAGCGCCATGTGAACGTCCAATCCAATTACGCTGCATGGCTTTGACGTTTTCTGGAAAACCGATATGTTCCAAATCATCAAGTAATTGATCAGCATATGTTGTCATTTTTAGATACCAACTCGGAAAGTGTTTTTGTCGCACTTCACCGTTACATCTCCAACAGCGATTGTTTTTGACTTGTTCATTTGCCAATACTGTGTCACAAGAATCACACCAATTGGTTGGCGCGGTTCGTCGTTCAACCAAACCCATCTCGTGGAATTTAAGGAAAATCCATTGGTTCCAACGATAGTATGCTGAATCGCTAGTGGCTAACTCTCTGCGCCAATCATAAGAAAATCCCATTCGGGTTAAATCAGAACGAATACTCTCAATATTTGACCAGGTTACATCATGAGGATGTCCGCCAATCTTCCTAGCAGCGTTTTCGGCAGGCATCCCAAATGAATCATAACCCATAGGGTAGAGAACATTGTAACCTGCCAAACGACGGAAACGTGCCATGCTGTCTCCAATACTGTAATTTCGAACATGTCCCATGTGCATTTTGCCACTTGGATATGGGAACATTTCCAAACAATAGAATTTCGGACGACTTAGATCTACTTCACTTTCGAATGCTTTAACATCGTTCCACGCAGACTGCCACTTGGTCTCAATTGTGGCAGGGTCGTAATCTATCATGGCCTCCCCTCACGTGTGCGTGCACCGAAGGTGCACGCTCGGCCAATTGAGAGGGCCTCTTGAAGGAACCGCTAATCACGGCCTCATTCAATGGAAACGTCGTAATCATTGCTGTTGACCAAGAAGATTGCCTCGCGAGTCAATTGGTATCGATACCGCATACCTACCTTCTCTCGCTCTATAAGGCCAAACTTCTCGAGTGTTCGAAGATGATGACTAACCAATTGTTGGCTCGCCTCAAGACGAATTGCCAATTCTTTCTGGCTCAAATTAACGATGTCATTTTCTGTAGCGTCAAGGAGCCTCAGAATCTTACCCTGCAAACTATTGGGGTCAGGGGTAAGTAGTGGAACAGGTAACTCGTCCTCATCCATAGTCGCTTGGATACTTGCAGGATAGAAGCGTACCAAGCGACCGTCCTTCCGCCTCCAAATCCTTTCCTCACCCTGTAGGTGTTTGAGGTGATGGGTGAGTTGGCCATTGCTCATTTCAAGGGCGCCCAATAAAGCACGGAAATGTACCCCTGGATTTGCAGTAAGGTACCCCATGATTCGGCCTCGTTGATATTCCCCGTCATGTTCACCCGAACGGCGGACCATTCCAACAAGTCCAAGTCCAACTTGCAATGCTGGGATTCGAATCCATTCGGTATTGCCTATGTACAATAAGGTCATGAGAGAAAGTGATGTTGTTGCAACCACTGCAGCTGAAGTAGGTGCATAGGTTACAATTTGATCAACTGTGGTTGGAGGTGGAGATGAAGGAATGGTTGGTGCAACGATTTCAGGTGAGGTTTCAGTTTCATCCAAGGTTTGTAGTATGACAATGCCGGACCATGTAGCACAGTCATCTGGTGCTTGACCTGACTCTACTAGGTAAGCACCACTTAGACCTGGATTAGGATTCCAATCGTCACTTTGTGCATGATTAATGAAACTGTACTCTGTGCCCATTGAATCGGTGAGTAGCCAACATCCTCGGCTAGGCGTTGTGACATAATTCCACATTCCTGACAATACTACTTCTTCGATTGATGTGTCGGGGTTTTCCACAATATCTTCATCGATTGGATCGCTGCCAGAATTTTCTTCGGCGACGTCAGAAATGTGTGCCCCATCGTATGTGTGCGCAATTTGAGTGGTGAATGTCGGCAACGAAGTTGTTTGAACAGAGATATGCCAAGTGCCCTGCGCCAATTGAATGCCATTTTCAACAAATGGTACTTCAATAGCCGGCCAAGTGTATTCCGATTGAGGTTCAATCAAGCTCTCATGTCCTGCGAATTCACCACAATCTTCGGACCAAATTTGTGATGGGTTCTCTCCAACCATTGCTAGTTGTAATTCTAGAGTACAATCGGTTGGCCAATAGAGATTGAATGCCTCGGTTCCAATATTCTGAATCGTCAAATTGAAGGAGACTCGTTCTTCAAGACTATCGGGTGAAAGAATTGCTAAATTATCTACTGTGAATCGAATGCTAGTCATATCTTGTTGTTCGATTCCGCAGCCAGGATTTTCTCCACTATTGACGTGTAAAAACGACTGGGTTGCGACGATTCCGTGATCGGGTTGACTCAACACAAGTAGGTGAACGCCATCATCAATTTCGCAACCGTTGGAGCCCATGTAATCCCAACTGTCCGAAGCCAGAGTGTGAATGGTTTGAGGCGCAATTTTTTGTTCTAATCCCGAAGGTGGGCAAGGGCGGGTGTCACGTGTGTCATAGACGATTTCCCCACTAGGAGATATGATGTGCAATTCAACAATGCATGTGTTTTCATACAGTAACTTAGCAGGTGCATCTGCAGGGTTCTGCAGTGTGAAATACCAATTCAATTCGTCTCCTGCATCAATGACTGCTTCCGGAATTAAGTTAGGAACGGGGTTGGTTGGAATTCTTGTGTATGCTGTATCGACACTGCTCTCTGCACCATTGACACCTGTAAGTGTAAACGGAATTGTGTAATCGCCATCATGAGCATTGCCAAATGTCCACTCGATCCAGCCGAGGTGCACCTTCTCTCCTGCAGCAAGAGAACCGCTGCCACATGGGATTGATGTGAGTATGTTTGTTTGCACCCGACAATTCTCATCGAATGGGATATCGATGGTGTTCTTTCCTGAATTGACCAAGGAGAGATGAATCATAGCAGGCATTGCAGAGGTATGGCCATATTGTTCGCCGATGGTTTCTGAAAGGGTTGTTTCAAGGTGAAGATTTTCTGGCATCTCAACAGTACGGTGAAGAATCACTGATTCAGTCGCCGAAAGTTCCCGCGTCTCTCCTTCATGCCAATGTTCGGTCTCTTCCTGCGTGAATGCGAGTTCGATTTCACCACTAGGAGCATCACTCCAATCCCAAGTCCAAGTGGATAGAATGCGTTCTTGACCTGCTTGAATTGTCATTGCCCGACTTTGAGTCGGACAAATTCGCTCGTCATCAATGTCGAGTTGCCACTCATCATTTGTGATAATCAAATCGAATGGGCAGGCGGGATTGTAGGTCAGATCCTTTGCATTATCACCATGATTCTTGACCCGCAGGGTGACTTCTATATCTGATGTGTCGGAAAAGTACAATCCATTCTCTGGAGTGTCAATTTCAATTCGTAATTCAAGTTCATCTTGTACGGGTTCTGCAACCGCCAATGGGGCAAGAAGCATCAAAATCAGTAATGCCGCTAGAGTCGCCGGCCTGAAATTAACTCCTCCTAGCATACGCTCCGCCTCAAATCGTCAGTATCGTCCTCCTGTTTGAATCCATTGGCGCCCCCTTAGGGGGCGAATGAGGGGGCGAACCATTGATTGAGTGTCGCCGAATGGAGAATCATGACACTTGTTCGTGGCAAATTCGATATTTCCAAAGGGGACGATGGAATTGAGATATGGATCACTCAAATGGGCCCTATGGCGAATATGAATTCGGCATTTATTGACAGAAAAAATCAGATTGTTGCAATCGTTGACCCCTATGATGGAAATGGGTGGCTCAAAGCATTAAGTGATGAAAGTTTAGAACCCACCCACATCCTATTGACACATACCCACAGAGACCATACCGCTGGTGTCAAAGCCATTCGTAAAGCACATCCAGAAATTGAGGTGTGGGGGCACGAAGAATCAGTTTCACCAAGTTTATTTGGCCGTATCATTTTTACTAAAACTGATTTAACACACATTTGGAACCATGCACCTGATGAAATAACTTCATGGGAATGCGGCAATATTCAACTCTCAGTTACTCATTCACCCGGCCACTCACCAGGCCATGTGACCCTACATGGTCACAGCGTGTATGTTGCTGGAGATTTGCTGTTTACCATGCGTTCAGGTCGAGTGGACCTGCCTGGTTCAGATCCCGCTGCTCAATGGCGTAGTTTGGCCAAAGCGAAATCAATCTTGCAAAGTCTCCCTGGTGATTGGCGTCTCATTCCGGGTCATCGATATGACTGGATAGATGGTTCCACTCCCGATTGGGTCACAATTGAGCAAGCATTGAAACACAATTTGTCCCTAAATGCATTGGATATTGACACGTTTGATGCTCTACCGTTCAACCGATTCGATGATGATTTATCGGCCTAATCTAGAAGATCGCCCAAACTAGGTAAGGATGCCTGTTCTGCTGCTTCTTGTTCCATGTGAACCTGCCAATCGGCCTTCTCAACATATCCCAGTTCCTTTGCTTTCTCGATTTCACCAGTCGATAAATAGTGATCAATCCATTTTTGTCGGCGCTCTTGTTCTTCATTGCTGAAGGCCATTTCCTGAGCTTGCAAATCTCGAATCTCTGTAAGGCGCTTTCGCGCTCCCATTTGTTTGGCGACCAATGCTACGAAAATAAGTGAAAGAAGCAGTGCAATCGCGCCGCCCATTATGTACAACATTGCTGCTGAATCTTCTTCTTCACCCTGGGAATTACCTGCATCTGCAGATGTGATTAGGCACTTCTGACCAATCAAATGAATATCGGGGTCATATGGACAAGCATCCGCAGTATCTGACCACCCATCATCATCACTATCTGGGCAACCAAATTTATCCTCCCAAGATGTGCCCATAACGCTCTTGCAAAGGTCGGGTTGGTAGTCCCCAAGTGCACTGTTGTCACCATATCCATCACGGTCTGCATCCTTTGATTGTGATATTCGCAATGGGAATGCATCGGAGTTTCTAGCAGCCTCAACCAATTCACCGGGCCAACATTCGAGTCGAATGGTGGAGTTGTCCTTGTAATTGTCACCAAAGCCATCCCCATCTGTATCGCTCCACTGTGTAGGTTCATCTGGGAATGCATCACCGTTTTCTATTCTTGACTGAATCAAACCTGGATCGATGTCACAGTCCCAGCGATAAGAATCATCGCTGAGTTTGTCACCTGTCACATTGGTGTAAGTGTAATTATCACCGTAGCCATCGCCATCAGAATCAACCCATTGCGCGGGATTTTCGGGGAATGTGTCAATGGTATCTGCCCAACCGTCGCCATCCGAATCAGTGCAACCGTAGACATTGCCTTCGGTCGATGAACCTGGCCAAGTTGGACAATCATCACCATCTACACTGAATTGGCTGTCTCCAAATCCATCACCGTCTGTGTCTGTATCTTGGAATGGATCGTTAGGGAAAGCATCCTGTGGGTCGGGGGTTCCATCTTGGTCACTGTCTGGACATCCTCGTGCTTCAGCAGTGCTTGTGGTACCATACATCGACGGGCAAACGTCAGGGAGATTCCCCTGGGGGTTGTCACCGAAACCATCACCATCTGAATCCCACCATTGGGATGGGTCGTCGGGGAAACTATCTCCATTGGGGCCACTAGGGTTATCGCCGTATCCATCCCCATCACGATCTCCGCATTGTGTACCGTCGGTTGGGAATAAATCGGGGTTGTTTCCTGTGGGGTTGTCACCACATGAGGATTCGGCATTGTTGCGATCAAATCCATCGCCATCCGTGTCGGACCATTGCGTTGGATCATTCGGGAATGCCTCACCTGAGTTGGCATATCCATCCCCATCATTATCGGCACATCCATACCAAACGATGTCGTCATATGTCTCATTGACTTCGTTCCATTGAATCGCTTTCTGACTTGAACCGGGCTCACCAGGGCACTCATCGCCCATGTTACCCGACTTGTTATCGCCAAAACCATCGCCATCTGAATCGTGCCATTGTGTGGCATCATTCACGAATGCATCCGCGTCCCCAGCTGGACTTGCTAAGCCTTCACCGGGTCCAGCATTGCCAGGATTTGAGTAACCGTCACCATCTGAATCTGGACAACCAATACGGTCCCAAACTGAATTACCCCAAGCGAGGGGGCAACCATCGGACACAGTTGTAAATGGTTCATCTCCGACCCAATCACCATCAGTGTCATTCCACTGCTCAGGATTGAGGGGGAAGGTGTCTACATCAATCAATTGAATTGGAGTCATTGTGAGTAATTGACCAGGCCATCCCACAGGGCGAATACTTGTCCAAGAAGCATTCGCGAAGTTGTCACCATATCCATCACCATCTGAATCGTCCCACTGTGTGGGATTATCATCAAAGTAATCGACTCCAGAATAGGGATTGGGATCTCTAGGATCGTTTGTATTGGAGGGATAGCCGTCACCGTCATTATCTGCCCACTGATATGGGTCATTATCGAATTGATCACCATCATCTGAGTACCCATCACCATCGGCATCAGGACAGCCAAAGACATCCATGTATGAGGTCCCGAAAACATTCGGACAGGAATCCGGTTCTGTAGCAGGGTCAGGGTTGTCCCCGTAATTGTCCCCATCTGTGTCATTCCACTGGGAGGGATCCTCTGGGAATGCATCATCTGGATTCAGATATCCATCATTATCCATATCTGGATTAACTTTCCAGTGGTATACACCCTCATCATTGCGACCGTGAGCTGAAATGATATGGTTGCCATCAGGATGCCAATCAGCTCCATAGATGGTGCCACAATTATTGCCATTTCCACTGCTGGTGCAGCCACCTGGACGAGGTGCTGTAAGTGTGTCTAGTTGGACACCGGTGGTTGCGAAGAAGATGTTGATGCTGGCGCCATCGGATTGGTAGTAAGTGTGGGTGAATGCCACTTGTGAAGAATCTGGCGACCACGCTGCATCATTGCAAGAAGTAGATGTTGTGTAGGACCACATTTCGGCCCCCGTCATTGCGTCGTAAACTTTAGCTCGAGCATTGCTTCCACCCCATGCGGAACAAGCAGAAATCATATTACCATCTGGTGAATAATGAACTGAACTCAATGAACTGAACGCATTAGAGATGGTTCTGTTTTCAGTCCAAGTATCTGTATCCCAAATGAAAATCTTCTCATTACCACCAATGACCATTCGACTCCCATCAGGGCTCCAACCGACTGAATAGAATCGGTCTGCTGAACCTGGATTGAATGAAGTGATTTCTGCCCCGGTTGAGGAATTGTAAATTTGAACTTCTCCATTTGTCCCGCTATTACCTGATCTCCCAATCACAACTGCAATCATGGTTCCATCTGGGCTATATTCGACTTCATTGGGTTGGTCTCCACTACCCACGTCAGTACTCACAGAGAACATTTCTGAACCATTACTGGAATGATACGCTCTGAGCCGATCATCGTCAAAGACTGCGGCCACATATGCTCCATCTGCAGTAATATCGACATCATATCCATATTCACTCGTTTGAATTGTTCGCAAATTGGATTGGGTTGCGGTGTCCCATATTCGTAAATTGGCGGAAGAACTTTGCCAGCTTCCTGCATTCTCAAGGCTGACATATTGAGTTGCATCGCCATTGAATCTTACCATGAGGTAATCATCACTCGAAGCTTGACGGGAATCTTGCAGATATCCGCCTGTGGACATCACCCAAGCATCGTTGATGTCGCTGGTACCATCGCCATCTCGATCTGGGCAACCAGTTCTGTCAAGTGTACTGTTACCTGCTGCTACTGGACAATCATCGAGGGAATCATCAGTACCATCCCCATCAGTATCATCCGCCATGACACTGGATACAAACAACGTTCCTGTAATCATGAGCACTGAAAGCAAAATAGCCCGCAGCGGGACCAATTTTGACCGGCTACTGATGGGTGCCATATTTGCGGCTCACTTCATATGAATAAGGTCTTCCGGTTTTCCTGCATCACTATGTGTAGCGCGCGAGAAGGGTACTATAGGGCGAGAAGTTCAACATCAGGAAGGGCGAGGGAGGACCAATGCCGAACAATGACCTGCGGATTCACGTCGCGGTCGAAGATCGCTTGTTGCTTCATCTTCTAGAGCAAAATGAGCAAGCGGACCTCTACATGGTTAGCGCCGCAGTCACCCGTCCAGGTATCGCTGAAGCATGCGCTTTACACCCTCCAAACGTTAGTCGTTCTATGCGAACAATGCTACGCAATCAATGGGTCAGTGAACATACTCGAACTGTCCGGGGCGAAAGTCGTCGCCAAAAAACATGGCAACTCACAGAACTAGGTCGTACCGAAGCCAAATCTAGAAGCAATTTGTTGGGAATTACACAAGTGCTCATCCGAGATGAAAATGGCCAATTATTAGAAGTCCCAGCAAATCAAGCCAGTGATCGTTTAGCGGCTGACTTGACATTGTTACAAGTATTAATGCACGCTCAGCATGAAGGGGTTCTCACTTTTGGTGACATCCGGTTTGGTATGATTCAGCAACGTGAAGACGGGGGGAAACCCTCCCCTGGACGATTGAAATTAGGCGCTGGGGCACATGCAACATATCATACAGAACCACCTGAAACTCGTGAAGTACATGGGCGATCTGCGGAATTAAACACCCTTGACGAGTGGATTAATTCACAAAATTCTTGCATGCTTTTGCATGGAATTGCCGGCATTGGGAAATCTACTCTTGCCGCTCACTGGATGCGTCAGCGAATGGAAGCGGATGAGCAACTTTCGATTTGCTGGTACCCATGTCAGCCATGGGACACGTCTCTTGGATTGGCCACTTCACTGTTACACAGGGTTGGAATTGATGTTGCGCATGACCCTGTACAATTGATGGAAACATTGCCACTTACGCCCGGTGCAAAATTAGACATTGATGCTTATCGACGATTACTCTTGTCCTATCTAACCAATCCAAGTGTGTTGCGGGAAAGATTTTCTGATGATGATGATGAACCTGGGGCTCCGCCATACTTCCTCCTTGTCCTCGACGATGTTCACCACATTTCTGAAGAGGCATCGGATCTCCTTGGTGCTTTGTTGCAAGTCGCAGATTCTGCTCCACTCACATTACTCTTAATCAGTAGAAATACACTGACATTTTATGATCGTAGAGATGTTCATACACGCGAACGAGTGAGTGAATTGGCACTTTCTGGATTATCTATTGAAGACCTTGATGCGTGGATTTCTGACCTTAATGAAGGTGATTTGCCCACTGCACCTGTGATACATGAAGTCACAGGAGGGCACCCTCTTGCCATTGAATTGATGGAGATGTATGGCGATGTTGCACATGGAGATTGGTTGCGATTCCTCGACGAAGAGATTCTCGACGTCTTACCTGGTGATGAGCGCGAACTCTTGGCAACTCTAGCCGTATCTGAACGCCCTGTCCCTTGGGAAATACTCGCAAAGGCTTGCAAGCATGATGGGAATCCGCCCAATGTCTTGCTAGAGCGCGGTCTTCTTTTGGAATTAAATGATGGAATGTGGTTGCATGAAGCACTTCGCGAGCGTCTGCTCAGAGAGGTTGGTTCGCCACAAGATGAGCGAAGAAAGAAACTCAAAGCTGCTCACATTGCATAGGGCAACCCTTGAGGAGCAGGCTCAAGAACCTCGGACACTCGCCATTGATTATGACTGGAACACAAGTAATGATGAAGACGAGTAAGGGTGACATCACCATTGAACTGTTTACCGACACCATGCCGATTACAGCTGGAAATTTCCTTGATTTGGTAGACAAGGGATACTACAACGGATTGCATTTTCACCGAGTGATTGCTGGATTCATGCTTCAGGGTGGTTGCCCGAACAGCAGAGATCCAAACAGTCCCCGGTGTGGAACGGGTGACCCCGGATACAAAATTGCAGATGAGCACTTGCCAGATGCAAAATTTTCGAATGAACCAGGGACACTGAGTATGGCCAATGCCGGTCCCAACAGTGGTGGGTCGCAATTCTTCATCAACACTGTTCACAATTCCTTCCTAGATTGGTGGAACACACAAACGCCTTCTGCACATCCTGTTTTCGGAATAGTAACGAATGGGATGGATGTTGTTTCGGCCATCGAAAATAGCCCAACTGGGTATGGCGATCGGCCTCGTGACCCTATGCAAATTATTTCGGTTGAGCGTTGTTAATTATATTTATTAACAACCGATTGCACGCCATATCATGGCGAAACACAGGGCGGGCGACCGTCGTATCATGAGCATTAGCATACCAGAGAAATTGGCGGAACGTTTGGATCGGAAAGTCGGTAAAGGTCGCCGTGAAGGTCGAAGTGCCACCATTACGAAAATGATTCAGGAATCATTAGATGGTGGACAGCAAAATCCACCGAACATTGTAGTTGAACAAAGAGTGGCCCCAACCCCAAAGGGCAAGGTTAGAATTGAAGAGGATACAATGGGCTCACTTGAAGTCGCTGCTGATCGATACTATGGGTGTCAAACAGCACGCTCTCTGATTAACTTCGATATTGGAGGCGATACGATGCCGAGAGGCGTCATTCGTGGTTTCGGAATTCTCAAACAAGCCGCAGCAATAACCAACAAACAATTGGGTGCACTGGATGGGAATATCGCTGATTTGATCGTCGCTGCTTCTGGAGAAGTTATTGATGGCGAATTAGATGATCATTTTCCATTGCGAATATGGCAAACGGGATCTGGAACGCAGTCGAATATGAATGCCAACGAGGTTATCGCAAATCGAGCCATCGAAATGTCAGGAGGGGTTCTGGGTTCCAAGAACCCAGTACACCCAAATGACCATGTCAATAAGGCACAATCATCCAATGATACATTTCCAACTGCAATGCACATTGCAGGCGCTGAAGCAATTGTGCACGAACTGAAACCACAGGTGAAACACTTACGCGATGCACTGAACGAAAAGGTAAGTCAGTTCGAAAATGTTGTCAAGATTGGTCGGACTCACCTAATGGATGCTGTACCTCTGACACTTGGTCAGGAATTTAGCGGCTACGTGTCCATGTTGGATGCTGATCTGCGGCGAATTGATTTCGCACTTGAAGATCTGTATGAATTGGCCCTAGGAGGAACTGCGGTTGGAACGGGATTGAATACCCATCCTGATTTTGCTGAAATTGTAGCTGGACATATCGCTGATAAAACCAACTTGCCATTCGTCACTGCCGACAATAAGTTCGCGCAACTTTCTGCTCATGATGCTGTGGTTGCTGCCAGTGGAACACTCAATACTCTCGCTGCAAGTTTGATGAAGATTGCAAATGATATCCGATGGTTGAGTTCGGGTCCACGATGTGGACTGGGTGAATTGTCACTACCTGCAAATGAACCGGGGTCGAGTATCATGCCAGGCAAGGTAAATCCCACACAGGCTGAAGCAATGACAATGGTGTGTTGCCAGGTAATGGGGAACCATACCGCCATTACCATAGGTGGAAGTCAAGGGAACTTTGAGCTCAACGTGTACAAACCTATGATGATTCACAACCTCCTACACAGTACCCGAATATTGACCGATACATGTCGGTCTTTTGCTGACAAATGTGTGGTGGGGCTAATGGCAAATGAAGATGTGATCCAATCTCATCTAGAGAATTCACTTATGCTAGTAACAGCATTGAATAATCACATTGGATATGATAAAGCAGCAAAAATTGCAAAAAATGCACACGTGAAGGGGATTACACTTAGAGAATCTGCACTAGAACTTGGATTGTTGACGAATGAAGAGTTTGATTCATGGGTTCGTCCCGAAGAAATGATTGGGCCCCGTGCTTAGAATACGGCTATTGAGAAAAAGGCCTCAAATCAATCTGTAGAATGGCTTCGCATGCGCAAGCATGAATAGTCGATTTGGAAGAATGGCCCCTTAATCCTCAAGAGAGGAAGTTGGGAGTGCTGGCTGGCGGGTTCGAATCGGGTAGATCTTTCCCCGCCAGCCAGCCTCCGCATCCGAAATCCTTCACCCGTCCGAAGACGACTTCAAAACCCCGGTCGGTCCAGCTGATGCTTGCGCACCCACTTTTCCTTAAACGCCCGAGACAGTTGCCTGCCTCGCTTCCTGATGCGTCGTCTGCTACCCGAAGGCAGTTTCCTATTCACCAGTTCCCGGTTCGGATTGCTCCGCTCCGGCGTCTCAACGAGATGCTTTCCTTACGGTCTACATCTCGTCCCCTGGTTTCCCTCTGTCTTGCGACTTTGTTCCACCTGGAGAGGGAGTTGGGAGTACTGGCTGTCGGATTCGAATCGAGTAGATCTTTCACCGCCAGCCAGCCTCCACGTCCGTGATCCTTTCCTCCGTCTTACGACTTTGTTCCAAACCTCGGTCGGGTTGGCACGGATACGCGAACGCACCGTGCCGTCCCTTAGACGCTCGAGACAGTTGCCTGCCTCGCTTCCTGATGCGTCGTCTGCTACCCGAAGGCAGTTTCCTATTCACCAGTTCCCGGTTCGGATTGCTCCGTACCAGCGTCCCTGAGAGAAGTGCTTCCCTTGCGGTTCACACCTCACCTCCTGGTTTCTCTCTGTCTTGCGACTTTGATCCACCTAGGAGCAGGATTGTGACATTGCTGCCACCCCTGTCTCCCCCTTCGGTCCGGTTCCAGCATTGCTGCTTTTCCCTTCTCTGGGCCGGTTTTGACTGCAGTCTACTTCCGTCCCCCGGTAGTCAACTTAGCATTGCTGCTTTGTCAATAACCTGCACAGGATTGTGCTTAAGGAGTCGTCGGCCGACTTTTTACAACTCGACTTTTATGGGTTGATCTTCTCTAGGTCCCTGAGGTCACCTTTCGGCTTCCAGTGTTTCCCTTTGTTGACTGATCCAAGGTGTCTTATCGCTAGTTCCTTCCGATTGTCCTTTGCTCTTACGAGCTACTCTCCTGTGTTCGACACTATGTGCCGTTGTGTATTTCGAGCCCAGCTCTGATACACGTTCACAAAAGCATCCAGCACTGACCGAAGTCTGTGCCTTCATTCTCCTGCGGGCCTGCCTGCCTGATTTTACAATCTGGAGCACGCCCCATCTCCTCAACTTTCGTTGATTTAATGGCCCACTACCGTTCCCGAATTGGGTCCCTTGTGGGCTGGGGCCTGCCGGTGACGCTGGGCGCCCCGACACCACTCCTCGGGAGCGGCAAAGTTCACTTGGTGCAGGGAGGACCTTAAACCTTTGCAAAAAAACGGGTACTTTCCATCGGAAAAGCGGTAACTGGACCCCTATTTCCCCTAGAACTTAAAGTCGGAAAATATACCTTTTTCAAGATCTAAGACGGCGTAATTTCTCTGCCATCGAGGCCTGGTGTTCGTCCATCTCAGTAATCTCATCCGATGCCAATCTACGCATGAGTAAATCTCCTTGTAATAGGTACACAGATCCATCACTAAATCCCATGGCGATATATTCCGAATTGCCAATGATTGCATTTACCCTAGAGTCCATCTCAATTTGCATCAACGCGGCCCCATCTGGGTTCGAACGGATTTCAGTGATGGATTTTCGGTCATCCCAAGAGGTGATCCACGCGCTGATATTGTCATTGATTACAGGTCCGAAAACTGTGTGTTCGATATTTCGGCCAAGGGTGGTTTGGATTTCCCACAACATTTTACCAGACTTGTCATAAGCTCGAGCAAGGCCCTCCGCTCCACCAAAACCGGCCCCTACTGCACTAGATTCGATGGCTGCTGCAACAAGGAATCCATGCTTTGTTGTCGCAATTGTTTCAATTGAACCGGGTTGGTTTGTAAATGCATCATCATCCATCACCATCCCCTCTTCGACAGAGGTTAGAGTACCATCAGCATGGCCAATGACCATGTTGGATTCTCTCGAAAAACCACAGGTGGCGGGAGAGTCTGTTGGCAAGGGAGTGTGGTGTAAACCATTTTCTTCAGCACGGATCATACCGCACCTTGGTCGGCCTAAGGAAAGAAAGGCAACTCCGTCATCTCGCATCTCTATTGACCAAGGACGTTCATCAATTGAATCCTGGCGAAGCAATTTACCTTCTGCGTTAAATCGCCAAAATGTCGATTCCAAGAAATCATTCATCTCCAAATCAAAAATAGATGAGGTGGCTAGAATCGAAGAGCCATCTGGGGTACAAGCAACCAAGTCGCTACTCCCTTCCAATTCTACAACCCAGCGAACTTCCCCTGATGAATATTGTAAACAAACAATATCGCGGCCACAAACTGCAAAAATAAATTCGCCACCTAATGCGAAATTCGATACTCTATTGCTAGTTTGAGTGTGCCACATATGTTCGCCTTCCAAGTCCCAACAGTGTATACCACCATCCCAATCACCTGCGATTAAACATTCACCATCTAAATGCAAGGCGCTAACACCTGCATCAAGATGCCTTTCAAACCACGCCAATTCACGTAAATCACGAAGTGGCGCCCCCTCCATGTAACCGAAGGAGACTAGGTTGCTTTTGGGACTTCTGCTCAGGCTTGAACTCCATACAAGCACTCAATCTTGGCCCGTAAATAGTCGATAAATGGTTGCGGTGTTGGAGGTTGGCCCGTCGCCTCTTCAATCAGCTCTGCTGGTGAAAGGATACTGCCTCGATTGTGAATATGGTCACGCATCCACTGTAAGAGAGGTTCGAATTCACCGCGACTCCACATTTCTTCCAATGTTTCATCCGCTTCGAGATCTTCACGAGCCGCGGCGAGAAGTTGAGCACTGTACAAATTCCCCAACGTGTACGTCGGGAAGTAGCCAAATGCGCCCATGGACCAATGAATGTCTTGAAGGACGCCCTGGGTTCGATCTGGTGAGCGAATCCCAAGGAATTTCTCATACATATCATCCCAAGCATCCGGTAAATTATCAATGTCCAAATCACCGTTGATCAATTGCTTTTCAATTTCATATCGAATCATGATGTGGAGATTGTATGTCGCTTCATCAGCTTCTACCCGGATTAGGCTGGGTTCAACCAAATTTACACTGCGCCACAACATTTCCCCTGTGACCTCCGCCATATTCTCTGTGAAGTGTGTCGCCCAATGTGGAATTGCCCATTCGCTAAATGCAAGGGAGCGACCGACTTGATTTTCCCAAAGTCGGCTTTGAGATTCATGAACCCCTAAACCGTCAGCATGACCTGCAGGTTGGAAATCCAAATGGCGAGGGCGGCCTTGCTCATACAGTCCGTGTCCAGTTTCGTGCAATGATCCATAAAGAGACCCGAAAGGTTCCGCCTCGTCATATCGAGTGGTCCAGCGCACATCATCTGGATTTGCTCCACCACAGAAGGGGTGGGTGGATTTGTCACGGCGACCAGCGTCAAAATCAAACCCTATCGCTGCTGAAATACCATGGGAGAGTTGAGCCTGCGCTGCTTCTGGCCAATTGTTTGATGTGACCCATGACATGTCAGGATCGTCACAATCCCCAACGGCAGCAATCAATGGAACCAACGCTTCACGGAGACCTGCGAATAAAGGGTCTACTTGAGCCACACAGAGGCCTGATTCGTAAATGTCTAACAGCGCATCATACGGATTGTCTTCGTAACCAAGATACCCGGCTAGTTCACGGTTCAGTTCAATCATCTCTGCGAGGTCATCTCGGAAAATTGAGAAATCATTCTTCTCTCGTGCCTCAGCCCATGATCGTATAGATTTGGATTTATGTCGTGCAAAACGCTCTACAAAATCTGCAGGCTTTTTGGTGGCTTTATCATATGCATCGCGAATTAAACGTAGATTGCCCGCTGCAACTTCATCATTCGTTCCTTCCGCCTCCGCCGCTGCCAACACTTCACCCATGCTGGATTCAACCATCATTGAATGACTGGTTCGCGACAACCAAGCCAACTGTTCCGCCCGTAGTGGGGCTGCTTTTGGTGGCATCATAACTTCTTGATCCCAACCAAGTAACCCCTGGATTTGGCCAACGGTTTCAATCTCTTTCATGCGCGACATTAGTGCTGCGTATGCTTCACCCATGAGCCTGTGCGAGGTGTCTTTATCCTCAAAGGCACCGATGGGGAATTGTCTTTGGCAATACACTGTAATGTACTCGCCCACTACTTATCAAGACAAACCAGATTACTTATATTCAATTTTTTAGTGAGGGAATTGTGCGACAATTCCAATCTGTCTTATTGGTGCTCTTGTTCCTAACGGGAACCCTCGTGGGTTGCTTATCAGATTCGGAAAAAGAGAATGGGATTACACTAATCGTTGAGTATGAACAAACAAACGGCACCGTTGTGCAATCATTCATTGATGGTGAACTTGTTTCAACAACCAATGTCTTGTTAAATTTTGATTTCTTGAGAACAACGGGAGAAAATGAATTGGTTACATTCGGTATTGACCGACTCGATGGTAGCGCCCCCACACTTATCAGTGCTGAATCAGAAACGAATGTTTCAATTGAATTTGGAAATCATGGGATTTACGAAATTAGTGCATTTGCAATCGATAATCAAAATCAAAGGGAGAATATGTCAATCACAATTCGGATTGAAATGAGAATTGTTTGGGTCGAAACCAACACATACGAGCCAAAATCAATGACAATCGACCCAATTCCAACCAATGGAGGTGTGTCGCCAACTTCGATCATAATTGATTCAACTGTTGAAAATCCCGAATTGATTGAGAATGTCTCAAGTGGTCGCGAGGTGACATTTACATGGAATTTGATTGATGGTGCTGAAGATACCTGTCAAAAACGAAGCGGAATTGTGCACGATGGTGAATTTGTAAATTGGGAAACAATCCATTTCAATACGTTTGAAGTTCATGAATTGGCCATAATTTACGATGATGGGCAAGATTACCTAAATGTCAACCAAACCGTGTTCATTACGTACAACGAATTGTAATAGGGTTGGAATCGATACGATTCTAACAACAACCTGTGGAACGCATTGGAGCTGCAATAAATTCTACTCGGTCAATATCTTGCGTACTCCTCAATGAATCTACAATTTTTCGGATCATTCTCACCTTGCCATTCAATTGCATTGTATCCACACAGGTATGACTCTCTGCAAGGCAATTATGGTGATATGAATTGACAGTGATGGAATGTGCGTGTCGTAGTTCCATCAATTTGTTCTCTACACCATGTTGGTAGTAAATCACCATCGTGCCTTCAATATTATCATCGCCATCCATGGCATGAAGATCGCCACGACGGGTTGCTTCGGAAAAATGAACTGTGGCATCACGAAGAAACATACTTCGATTTTTGTAACCTGATTCAATGATGAGGCGATCCAAATCATCGGCGAATTGTTTGTCGGCACTAAATGAAAATACTCTGCTCATAGAAGCGTCATTACGCCCAAATTAATAATATTTCTTAAATATCTAATAAGAGGCGGCGTTGGCATGGCTTCGCCAATTCTATATGCAGCAGCAGCACTGATAATTGCCCTAATTTGTGGTTTAGCCCCAATTTTTATGGGCATTAAAGATGACAAAGATCGATTGAAACAGCTCACTGGGATTGCTGCTGGAATTATTATTGCCTCAGCAATGTTGGTTGTGATTCCAGAAGGTTATGAATTGGCGATGACGGATGGACATGAGGCGGAAGAACATGAAGAAGATTATGCATTGGCAGGATCTGTGGCCTTGGTCATTCTCGAAGTTGACCATGGTGACATCAATGCCACAACCGGAATTGAGGAAATTGAAGAATTAATCGGTGGGCATGATCATGGACATGAAGAAGGTGGTCATGAAGAAGATGGGCATGAGGAGGGTGAACATGATGAAGATGGGCACGATTCAGAAGCCAGTTTGTCAGATTCTATTGCAGCTGTCATTGAAGAAGTTGAAGATGGTGACATCAATGCCACAACCGGAATTGAAGAAATTGAAGAGTTGATTTCTTCTCACGGACACGAAGAGGGGGCTCACGGACACGAAGAAGAATCTCATGATGACCACGTAAGTGGATTATTGATGGGTGGTGCAATAATGGCCGGTTTCCTCCTGATGTTTATTCTCGAGGGTTCGGGTATCGGTCACGCTGTTCATGAAGAACATCATGACCATGAACACAGCCACGGGCATGGGCATGTTCATCACGCAGCTGCCGGAGGTCTGTTGGTACTTGGACTGACCATGCATGCAGCAACCGACGGGTTAGCCGTCGGTGCCGCTGCAGCGACTGGGGATTTGGCAATTACTGCCACAGTACTACTTGCTGTTCTGATTCACAAAGGACCTGCTGCATTCAGTTTGGGAGTGTTTTCAGCCCACGAAAGATCAGACCGTAAGGATTCAATTCGAGATGTGGTCATCTTTTCACTTGCAACCCCTGTGATGATTATGTTGGCATATTATGCGCTTTCAGATCTAGATACGCATCTCATTGGCCTTGCAATGCTCTTCTCAGCGGGTACATTCCTCTATGTAGCAACTGTTGATACTTTGCCAGACATTCACAACCCTGTGGACGGTAAGAAGGCACTCATGCATGTGATAATTGGAGTTGTAATTCTAATTGCTCTACTGTTTGTTGCTGATTCATTGGACTTGGGCCATTCACACTGAATTGTGATAGGGGGCCTCGGCGAACCTTGAAGGGTGAATGTGCACGGCCACAGGCTGTGGCAGACGAGGTTTTTGAAGCGGAGCTCTTTGATGAGATGCCGGCTGAAGAGCAGCGTGAGAAGCGTCAACTCAACGGTGCGATGGGTACGACCATTGCCATCGTTGTACTGTTTCTGGTTCTTGCAGCAACAGTTGGAGTCCCTCATGGAATGATGGGTTCGGATGGTGCTAACAACAGTCATTGGCTGCCGCCAGTCGAAGAGAGAACCGGTAAACTGTACGACAACGGTGATGTGTTCAGCCGGGTTTCTTGGAATGGGAGTCACAACATCTCTGCGGTGCAATCAATCTTTGTCGATGTGCCCGCAATTACGGCCAAGGATGGAGGAGCTGGATTGACCGGGGATGCCCGGGTGCATCTCGGACTATGGTTGCCTGTAATCGAAGGTTGTGATTACTCAGCGGCTAACATTAGCGAGGAATGCAAGATTCCTGTCATTGCAGAAATTGGACCATACTACAACGATGGTGATGTGGATGCGCTAACACCCGCCGATCGTTTGGGCCGATTCCTAATTGAGAACTTCGTGCCCCATGGATTCGGTGTGGCTCAAGTCTCAGTCTTTGGAACTGGGGAATCCAACCATTGCATGGACCTCATGGGCCATGATGAGATGGAAGGCATCAAAGCAGCAGTCGATTGGTTGGGCCAGCAATCTTGGTCAAATGGAAAGGTCGGTGCAATCGGTAAATCCTACGATGGTTCCACACCATGGAATGCTGCAGCAGCTGGCTCAGAGCATTTGGCAACCATTGTGCCGATGTCTGGATTGATTGGTGTTCACGAATTGATGTGGCGTAACGGAAGCATGGAAGCGCGTGGGGCCATTATGCACAATGGTGTGTATGGCTCATTTGGGCTCGATGGTGACCTTGAGGACGCCCAGAATGGCTGTGAAGGGTACATGGAAGGCTACTATGCTGGTTTGGCTGCTTATGCAACTGGAGATGATCTTTCTTGGATGAAGAGCGATTATTGGACAGAGCGTTATTTCCTAGACAGAGCTTTGGAGAATTACAATGGTTCAATCTACATC
>Ga0315326_10000266_pt1 | contig 24563 bp, 17 predicted proteins | sample M180m32315metaG_FD_203457 | JGI IMG/M metagenome (GOLD analysis project Ga0315326, IMG submission 203457) | Ammonia-oxidizing marine archaeal communities from Monterey Bay, California, United States - M1 80m 32315 | ecosystem: Environmental > Aquatic > Marine > Coastal | place: USA: California... | reverse complement strand
ATCCTCGCGGTCAATTCTTCTCGTTCATCAAGAATTTTCTGCATCTCTAATGCTGTGAGTCTTCTCAGTTGCATGTCAAGGATATGTGTTGCTTGTATTTCAGAAAGTTTAAGTTCTTTACGCAATGCTGATTTTGCTACATCGACATCTTTAGAACCTTTAATAATAGAAACAACTTGGTCAATGCTCTCCAAGGCAATAATTAGACCTTTAACTATGTGCAGGCGATCTTGGGCGCGATCTAATCTAAATTGTGTTCTGCGAATCACAACATCTAAACGGTGATCAACGTAGTGGCGACATAAATCGTAAATCCCTAATGTTTCAGGTATCCCATTTACAAGGACGACGTTGTTTATGCCAAAGGTTTCTTCAAGTGGCGTCTGCCTGTAAAGCTCTGAAAGCACTGCTTCGGGATTGACATTTGGCTTGAGGGTTATCAGCAAACGAAGGCCAGATTTCCTATCAGATAGATTTTTAGCATCAGCTATTCCAATAAGTTTTTCAGCGACAACGAGCTCATTTATTTTTTTAACAACCTTTTCTGGCCCTACCATATATGGCAATTCAGTAACTACGATTCCTTGCCGTGTCCGTGTGATCTTTTCGAATTCAACTCGAGCCCGAATTCGAAAAGTTCCTCTCCCAGTTTTGTAAGCCTCTTTAAGGTCTTCGTTAATGATTATCCCACCTGAAGGGAAATCAGGGCCAGGGAGAACGGCAAGTAGTTCAGCTAGCGTAGGTTTCGGCCTCCTTTTTTTCATAACTAATGAAATTGCTTCAAAAACTTCTCTGAGGTTATGGGCCGGCATGTTTGTTGCCATTCCAACGGCAATTCCAGAGGTACCATTCACCAAGAGGTTCGGAAGCAGCCCCGGAAGGCAGATAGGCTCTGTTCCTTCGCCATCATATGTTGGACGGAAATCAACAGTTTCCTCTTCAATCTCACGGACCATCTCCATTGCTGCTTCGGTGAGTCTACATTCCGTGTAGCGGGAGGCGGCCGGAGGGTCATCTAAACTACCGAAGTTTCCGTGAGGGTCAACAAGAGTTACCATCCTCGCAAAATCTTGTCCGAGCCGAACTAGTGCTTCGTAAATAGCCATATCACCATGTGGGTGGTATTTGCCCATAGTGTCACCGACGACTCTGGCACATTTTCTGTGCGGATTGGTTGGTCGCAACCCCATGCCAAGCATCGAATAAAGGATTCTTCGTTGTACTGGTTTGAGTCCATCACGAATATCAGGAATCGCACGGGCAGTAATAACTGATAACGAGTAAGCCAAAAATGATTCAGACATCTCATCAGCTACAGGTACTGGGATAATTTCACGGGCAAAATCTTTAGCGAATGAAAGCTTCTGTTGGCGTGCCATCTTCGACCTTTCTCAGGAGATATGGTGATCTTATAATTCGTTTAGGACAGAAAATTATTGTCCTCTTATAAGAAAATAATCCAATACTGCCTTGTCATCGTGGCAATTCTGGAATGGACGTTTTTTCAAAAGTAAATTCGCTACTATTTAGCCCATTGTGATCTAGAGCTATTTAATTTCGTTTGTTTACAACTTCAGGTAAATAGTAAGTCAATTCCTTTTCTCCGAGAAGAAGTGCGTTAATGCATTCAACTCCTTGCATCAAAGAATGGTCTTGATTCGACACCTCATACTTCCAACCTCCGAAACGACCCCGAGAAAAAATTCCCAATTTCTGGAGGCCACGGTCAACTATTTCTAGGATTTCGTCTCTCCCAATAAAGGGAGTCGGGTAGCCGTGGGGAAGAAATTTTTTCCATGTGCTAACAATATTCGCACTCTCTGAGATCAACCCAATTTCTTTTAATCCGTCAATTGAATTGAGAATAACCTCATCATGATTAACTGGTTTCAATGAAGATTCAGATATCTCACACATTAAGGACCATTGGTTCCCAGGTTGAGGAACATTTGCCGGGGCATAGTTTGAAAAGACAGTAGCCCGATAAAAAGGAACGTTATCTTCAGGAAAATACATCCAACATTTTGATTCCAGGTCTTCAGGAACCTTTCCATCTATGCCTACACCGACAACATGCGTGCTTGACCATTTGAAAGAGGATGCTAGCGACTGAAGTTCTTCTTCTCCATGAATGCTTTCCAGAAGTTTCGTCACCGGAATTGTTGAAATAAGTTTCCCATACTTAAAGCTTTCGCCGCTCTCACAAGTGACGACCCTACTTTTAGGATTAATTTCAGAAACTTTCATTTCTTTCTCAATTTTTCCTTGAGGAAGTCTGTTCCCTAGTTCACGCCATATACTTCCGGTTCCTCCTGATTTAGGAAATCGGAAAACCGAGTTTGGCCCCCAACTTTTCCTATCAGTTTGAGAATCTATATCTGCTAAAATCCTATCTTTATCTACTTCGGCAACACGTTCCCCAGTCCAGTCAGTAGAGAGATGATCAGTTGGGTACGCCCAAACTTTGAAGTTATATGGCCGCATGAACGTATCGGCTATCCCTTCTCCGAAAGAACGAAGAATCCAGTCATCAAAATTCTGAGCTTCGCTCCCATCAGGAGCATCCTGTATTGTTTCAAGACCTTGGACACACCGTTTAAGATCGATTGATGGCAAACGCCACAAATTATTTTGGAAAGGGTAGGGGATCCATCGTTCACGCATCCAAATCCAAGCCTCTCTCTCGTGGCTAATCCATTGTTCATCAAGAAGGCCATCTAAGAGATTGTCAAAATATTCATAATGGGAGAACAATACGTGACCGCCGAAATCCCATACGAAACCTTGATCATCTACCTCAGAACCAGCAAGGCCTCCAAGATGATCAGCTTGCTCTAGCAGCAACCAATCCGTGAACTCAAGTTCCTCCAATCGATGAGCGGCACCTAAACCTGTCGGACCTCCACCGAGAATAAGTATCTCTACATTCTTCATGGAAACATTCTTGAAATCTGAACTATTTGGATCAGGGCTCGGAAACTTCGCAGAACGATTCCTATGTCAGTGAAGGAAGGTTTACCATTCTCGCGACCTATAAATTGAACTGGGAGTTCTTCTATTGCTAGTTCCAAACGGCACAAAGCCCCGCTGATAGCTATGTTTGGGGCAAACGTTTTTCTGGGGATTCTTGAAATAATTTTACTTAGCGTCTCAGCATGAATTAAACGAAATGGGATATTTGCGTCGTGCACCCGACAGCCAAAGAGAACTCTTGTAACTAATCCGGCAATCTTGGAAACAGCTTTTCTAATAAATGTTTGGTGCCTATCCTTACGCCAGCCCAGAACAGCGTCATTACCAACCCGAGACTCCCAAAAGTTCCTAAATTCATGAGGACTTATCTCATTATCGCTGTCAGCTTGGAAAACCCATTCCGCTGTTTCAGAAGCTTCTCTGTACCCAAGAAGTATTGAAGGGCCGTGCCCCTCGTTGGGTTTCGTAATGATTCGAATTTCATTACGAGTTTTCAGTTCTGTGAGCACTACGGGGCTTCTATCCCATGACCCGTCATCAATGATTATCAATTCAAAATCAATTTCCAGAGAGGAGAGAACCTTAACCCAGTCTTCTACGCATTTCCGTATGTTCCCCTCTTCGTTGAAAACAGGAATTACGACGGCTAATTCTCTTCGTTGGGAATCAGCCATTTACCGGTCCGGACGTGACGGGGGACGCTGTTGTGTGGGAGGACAACAATTTGGGTTACACACCCAAGGTTCTCCAAAGGCAACCAGTGGAGATCTATCTTCAAGGTATTCTTCTATTAGCTGTCGAAGCCCTCTCACAAAAGCAGGATGTGTCCCTACTGTAGGTGTTCGCCTACTCTCCATCCCTAATTTCTCCGCATGGGATATGGCCTGATTATCTAAGTCATACATCACTTCCATATGATCCGATACAAATCCGATTGGAGTAATCACAACGCAGTCAGCCCCGGAAGTTTTTAAGGCATCGAGATGATCTATGATGTCTGGTTCTAGCCAAGGCACCGATGGTGGTCCACTTCGACTTTGGAAGACAAGGTCCCAAGCTAAATCTGGAGCAACTGCAGTTGAGAGTGATTGAGAGAACTCTAGGAGTTGGGAACGGTATGGGCTGGACATTTCCCAAGATGATGGGATTGAATGAGCCGTAAAAATAATTTGCACCTGACCCGCATTTTCGAGATCTATTGAATCAAGTGTTGACGATAATCTGTCACACATTGCTTCAAAAAAACCGGGGTGGTTCCAGTACAGACGCACTTTTTCTACATAGAGATCCTTCGCATTGATTTGGGCTAAAGCATTTGCTATGTCTTCTCGATATTGCCTGCAGCCGGAGTAAGAACCGAAAGCGCTCGTTACCAGAGCTAGAATATTTTTCTTTCCATCGGCATACAGATCATCCAAAGCCTCTTTGACGTAGGGGGCCCAGTTCCTATTACCAAAATAGACGGGAATATCTATCCCATTTGTATGTAATTCAGCCTGTAGGGCTGCAATTAACTCTCTATTTTGCTGATTTATAGGGCTAGCCCCGCCATAGAGGTCATACTGTTCTTGAACTTGTGCCAAACGTTCCGGAGGAATATTTCTTCCTGAAGCAACATTTTCTAAGAAAGGTTTAACATCATCGCTTTTCTCTGGCCCGCCGAATGATGTTAGAAGGATTGCGTCAAAATCACTCATTATTTCTCCTGGCAACTCGGACAGTGCCACATAGATCTTCCTGCTAGCGACGATATCTGGATTTGATTCGGACACCGTTTGCAGTCAAGCCCTTCTCGTTTATATGCATAGACAGAATCTTCTCTTTCGTTCCCACTTAAAGGGACGTTTCTGGAATCCTCTTTCTGTACGGTCACGATACGGTTCAATTTTCTCCCTTTTCGGAGAAGATCGACGGTTAAGCTCCAGAGTCTTTCTCCATCTTGGTCTGTAATCGCATTGCAAGGCGTCTCAGGATGAATACCGCATAAGAAAAGAATTTCAGACCGGTACACATTCCCTATCCCAGCCAAAAGGCTTTGATCAAGTAAGGCGGCACCTATGGGCTTATTGGAAGAAGAAAGCCCCTGTAGGAATCGTCTAATTCCTCTGACCCCTAACCGTAAAGGGTCGGGGCCAAGTTTCGCTACGACTTGCTTGAGGTCATCAGCAAGTATCATCGCACATGTTTGTGGGCCAGTTAGATGCCATGATTCACTCCCATTTGATAATCGCAACCGGATTGTGTCGGGTGGAGGCAAGCTAGGGTCAACTGGTCGGAACTTGCCGATAAGCCCTAAATGAACGTGCAGAATATTGCCGCTTTCCCAATGGCAGAAAAGATGTTTACCCCATGCCTCTGATTTCAACATCTTTTCTCCATCAACTAACGCTGCACCTTCTGAAAACCTGCCCTGAGGCGAGTCAGCAGATACTGGCGCGCCAACAAAATCTTTCCTCAGGTCAGCAGCTAGACGATGAATAGTGTGTCCCTCTGGCACAGTCAGAAACGCTAGCGCCGATCCGAACCAGTTGCTACAGAAATCAGAATTCTCAAGAAAACCAGACATACTTGGGTCTCCAAGTTCCTGATATTTAGGCAATGGGTCGCGTAACCGTGTATTCCTTATCGGAGAGCTGAGCCTGTTAGATTAGCTTTGTCTTTAACCGACGATTCAAAGCTTAAGAGGAGAGTAAATGAGTTTCCTAGTAGTTCAATTCATTTGCGTGATTGTGGCCATCGGTTTTGCTAGCACCTATGTAACACGAACCTCATTTGTTTTTGAAGAACGAATAGTTTTTGGTGCCTTCCTCGGGACAGTACAGGTGTCACTCGTAGGTTTTTTTATTGCCTGGTTAACCACGGTTAATTGGCAAATGATCCTGATTACAGAGGTAGTTCTAATCGTTGCGTATTTTCCATTGCTGATCAGAAGAGGGTCAGTTCTTAAAGCAGATCTAGAGAATTTCTTTATACGAATCCGAGCTCGATGGAAGGATCCTTCTAGTCCAAGAATCACTCTTTTCCTACTACTTGCTTCTTCAATCGTTTCAGCAAGGATCCTCCAGATTTCGTTTGGGAAATCATCAAGTGGCGGGGTAACGGTATCTCACCTCTCTGTTTTCGGGGACTGGTCCGCCCATCTTGCATACGCTTCGTCGTTTGCGTATGGAGATAACTTCCCTCCAGAACTCCCAACTGCCGCGGGTGAAAGTTTCTCGTACCACTTTGGCGTGGATTGGTTTGCCGCAATGTTTGTTCCATTAGGCGCAGATGTTTTCGCAGCTATGCAAATCTCAACATTTTTTCTAGCTGCTTTCTTCCCACCGATGTTATACCTCGGTTGCCGTCGGTTTACCTCAAATACTCGTGCGGCACTCATAGCTGTGGCAGCTTTTCTACTTTCGGGAGGAACCGGTGCTTTATATCGCTTTCTGTTTGTTGATTTACCGGCGGAAGGCCTCGGCGTATTAGGGAACCTCCCAAGAAGCTATGCGTTTGATGGTTTCAATAGGAATTGGGTTGATAATGCTGTGACGGGGTTCCTTTACCCTCAGAGGCCAACGCTTATAGGTTTCTCTGCTGTTATTCTGGTCATTGTTTTTTTGTGGGAAAATCGATCAGTAAAAAATTCGGGGACGTACATTTTCGCTGGAGTATTCACTGGATTATTACCATTTTTTCATGTCTTCGCATTTGGAACCATCCTTCTTTTGTCATTTACCTGGGCTGCGATGAGCCGACGACAGTATTGGATTCGGTTTCTCTGTCCAGCGTTAGTTATAGGAATTCCGATAATTATCTGGCAATGGCCAGATCGTGATGGGAGGAGTTGGCACTTTCTTTGGATGCTAGGGAAGTCATCATGGGAAAATAATCCATGGGATTTTGCCTGGTTTTGGTTCCTTAATACAGGGTTATTTATCCCTTTAGCAGCCTGGGGTATAGCCAGATCAAACAAAGTAATTAGAAACCACGCGATACCGTTGTTTAGCCTTTTGGTAATACCCAATATCGCTATCTGGCACTTTTGGCCAGGAAATAATGCCAAGTACGTCATTTTCTTTCTCCTCCTCGCATCACCATTTGTAGGTGAAGCAATTGACAAACTTTTATCGCGTGGAGGAATGAGAATATTTGCCGCTATTGGTTTGATCTGCTCCTTAACACTTACTGGGGGTTTAGATATCTGGAGGGCCCTTGACCAAACAACAGATCCATATCCAGTTGAATATTTATCAGGAGCAGATATTAGTGTTGGGGAGTGGGTTCGGGAGAACACTAATTCTGACGCTATTTTCGCTAGCGCAAATACCAATACCCACCCTGTTCGTGTCATAGCAGGAAGGTCCGTGATTTCAGGTGCTCCAGGAAGGTTAAATGATCTCGGGAAAGACTGGTATGGCCGTGATCAGGACCTTCGGAAAATCTATGAAATGGCTCCCGGATTTGAAACTACTCTCATGAAGTATGAGACGGATTATGTCATCTTTGGACCATTGGAGAGGCAACATTATGGCTTTGATAGTACGACAAGCCGTTGGGCTGAAGTTGATGCCATGCCGAACGGGGCCAAGCTCATTTATGACCTTGGGGGTTACCTAATATATGATGTTCGCGAGATCCGATGAAACGCCCCTTGACTTTCCCCAAGAAAGTAAATGAATTTGGTTTTTTTCTTGCAAAGTTCATCACCTTCAAACGGGTCGTTCTTGCATTGCTGTTACTTGGAATAGTAACAAGATTGGTTCTTCTAGGGGATCGACCTTTCCACCATGATGAAAGCCTTGATGCATGGTTCTCTTTTCGTTTCCTAGAAGGAAATTTTGGTGGCTATGACCCCGTGTATCACGGCCCTCTTCGTTTTTACATTACAGCCGGTCTCTTCTGGCTGTTCGGCGAATCAGATTTAACTGCCCGTTTACTCGCAGCTATCTCAGGAGTTCTAATTATCTACATTCCTTGGTGTTGGCGAAAGCAGTTAGGTCCAGTTGGAACGGTTGCAACTATCGGCCTAATAATGCTTAGCCCCAGCATGCTGTATTTCTCACGATTCGGGCGAGAAGATATGCTCTTCCTTCTCGTAACATCAATTTTCGTAATTCAGCTCTTTGCATTTCTTGAACATCCCAAAGGATGGCATCCAAGTGCCTTGCTCTCTTCCCTTGTCATTGGATTGGCCATAAAGGAATCTGTTCTACTATCGATCTTTCTCTTTGGAGTATTTCTACTCCTGCTGTTAATACAAGAAAATTTGATTATCTCCAGCAAAAGAAATCAATCTAAGCATGCAGTCCAAGAACAAGAGCTCAGGATTCGCCGATGGACGCTCTTTTTAGGTTTAGCAAGCATGCTTGCCGTTCTGCTCTGGGTAGGAGACAGCGGAGGAAATGGAACTTTAGGGAAGTTGGCGCTATATGGCGGCTTGCTTTTGGCTATAGCAACAGGAAGCATCTTATTGGCTGTAATGAAAACTGGGGCCTTCCCCTCGAGCAGAATCTTTAGGTCTCTGAAAACTCCAACTCGTGTGCAGTGGTTATTAACTCCTTTGATCCCCACTTTCTTATTTATAGGATTCTTCTCTCAGTTTTTCACATCGTTTTCGGGCCCAAATACAACATCAGCTCCACATGGGGCACTCAGAAATGGGCTAACAGCGGGTTTTAACTATTGGGCTAGCCAACAGAAAGAGGGTTCCAGAGGGGACTCAAGATGGCAGTATTACCTCACATTGCTATCTGCTTATGAATGGTTCGTGGTCTTCTTCGCTCTGTTCGGGATTTGGCAAGTCTTCCGCCACCCAAATCTCTTTGGCCAGATCACTCTGTGGTGGGCTGGAGGAAATCTAATTTTGTATTCTTGGGCTTCAGAACGAATGCCGTGGTTAATAATTCACCCACTTTTCCCAACAATTATTCTTTCAGGTCTTGGAGTTCAATTCTTATGGCAAAGAACTCGTGGTTTGAAGTATAAAAATGCTTTGATCGTGGCTTTCATCATTTGCGCTATTTTCTCAACGACCCAAAGCTTTGTAACTAATTATTCTCGAGGGGGTGAACCCCAAGAACTATTTGTACAAGCTGGGCAAGCAACACCAGAGGTAAAAGCTTGGAGTGAGCAATTGTATAGTGCGGACCGTGCTCACTTCGCTGAATCCGGAGATCATTTACTCGTATTGATAGACAGCGATGTGTATTGGCCATACGGCTGGTATTTACGTGATTTCCCTACATCAACCTATGCAATCATTGACGATCAAAATATTCCTGATATGACTAGAACACCGGATGTCGTCATTGTTCCTTATTGGGATACTGAAAAAATAAACGTATCAATAGAGGAGTACGAGGTTTTCCCGTACAACCACAGATGGTGGTGGGTACCAGAATTTGATGGAGGGGCTTCAAATTTCAGTCAAGTTCCTCAAGTTCTTTCCCGCTGGGGGAATTGGCTGTGGAACCGTGAACCGTGGACTGACTTGGGAACAAGATCTTCTAAATGCCCTGCATCCCTGACCGGCAATGTATTCGTTAAAAGGTCAGTGATAGAGGAATCGCGAGAATATGGGTTATGGACTAACCCGCAGGAAACGGAACTCCCAACCTATGACAATGGTTGCAATGGCAATTCATTTCTACGTTAAATAAAGATCACATCATTTAGAAGCCAGCGACTCTTCTTCAATTAATGCCCATAAGGCAGCGTGGGTGACCGAGTAAACTTTGCTCGCCGCATCTTCAAAAACGATATGTAATCCTGGATGGGTATCTAAACTAGATAAAGCCTCTTCAGTCCCGAATCGTCGTTCTTGCGAACCAACTATGACGTACTTGACGTTATAAGCAAGAAGAAAACTTGTTGTGAAATTATGATCTGGAATTCGATAGAAGTCCTGCACTTCCCGTTTTCTTTGACTGATTATGTTCTGGTAGCCGAGTCGTTGTTGTCGTTGATGCGAAGACCAGCCAAGAACGCTGGGCAGTCCAGTGTGGATTGAAATCCGGCTATTCCAATCGTAACTATCCCCAGTCCACTCAACAATTGTTGGGCTACCTGCAATGGACTTTCGCAGCCATTGAATCATAGGGAGATCTTCGCTTATCGAAATTAATGTGGGAGGCGCTTCAACCCCGTTATCGTAGCGAACAAGTATTGGATTTTCATCAAGGTATGCAATCCCATTCAACCCCTTCGGGTTCGTAGAGAATCGGTCGTCAAGTCTCGGGCCAATAGAAGAAAGAGGGTAGACCAGGCCTATAAAGAGAATGCAGGTCATAATGATCAGCCAGAAACGAGGAGACGGGTAATAGAACAGACGGCGTTGCCTCATCATGCGCTGCCTGGCATATATCCATATTTCTGAGACAGCGAATGCTGAAGCAACGGAAAAAAGTATCCAACCCTGAAGCCAGAATTTGAAGACTGTATTCATTCTCGCCACATCGTTATTAATCGTGATGACTTCGGGGCCTGCTATAACCATGAATCCAAAAACAAATAATGAAAGTGAAGCAATTCGTGATATTTGAAAAGAAGATAAACGTAGTTCTATAAGGATGAAAGAAAGAGCTGTTATTGCTCCAAGCACGGCTACGGCAAAAGCCCAACCAATTAGAACACCAAGCAGCGAGGTCATTCCTAAACAAAGGAACAATACGACTCTTCTAATTAAGAGAGGGGAGATCGTGCGGTAAACATGCATAGAGCTTTCTATTCCATCCCCCCTTTTTTCTTGGTTGATTAAGAAGAGGGTCAGGAAATAGGCAAAAGCAATACCTAAAAAGATACCCCAATGTGAGAGGAAGTCACTAAAGGGTGAAACCCAACGTGAACGGTGCAAACCCAGACCAAACGTTTGGTTGTTTCGAGTAAAGGGGTAAACCAAAATAAGGTGAGTGCAAACAGCAATCAACCCATGATGGAGCAGAAACAGCAACCGGAATCTAGGAACTGGTTTCGCGAACAATGACCCACAAGCAATTAAAGACACAATAAGCGCGAAGAGCGCTACCCATTCGTTTCCTGATCCGATAGCACTAACGAAAACGCTTAAGCCTATGATTACCCAAAGCCCTGACCTACCGTGGCTACCAGATTCTGTGCCCACGGAGGAGCCGACTTTGAATGTAGAAGTTCCATACAGGAATCCTGCTAATGAGATCAACGATAATGTTGGGAAGTCCCACGTATTCGTCATCCGAACAATTGCAAGTACTGCCCCAATTAACCCGGCAAGTAGATAAGCGCTTTTTCTTTTCCCATTCTGGCACGTTAAGACATATGCGAATGATGCGCAGAGCAAAAGACCAAAGAACGCCATTCCCATGAGGTGAGGGTGGAGATCCCCGAATAAGAAAGTAAAGAAAGGGAATTCAGTAATGTCAAAGTTTCCACTATTGACTCGACTTGGACTCCACCAATCAAAAGCTTGGACTGATGCCCTATTTACCCACTCCCAAAAACCGCCGACAAACTCAACCACAGAACCTATAAAGGGCCAATCTGACAGTGCGTTCCAAGTATTAGCCTCCCGAAACCGCTGATGATGCCTACGAACTGCATCCCAAGTTCCAAAGATTCCGAAAAATGAAACCGCCAGAAGGCCAAAGAAGAAAGGGCTTCGATGATTCGGAGAACCTTCAGTAACTTTCTGTAAGTTGCCTTTAATCAGGTTAATAGCCAGCGTCCATACGCCCATCACGGCAAGCGCTACGAAAGTAGCTACGCCAAGTTGGAAAGCTATTTCCGGAAGCACCCCGATTGCCAACATGGGTACAGCGAGAAGGAACCAGCCAAAGTAATAGTAGTTCATCGCTCCGCCAGCGAACCAAGGATCATAAGGAGGTAGATCATTGGATCTCCCAATAGAAGTAAGGTATCCCAATTCCATTGGTTTCTCACCGCCCCGATAAGACTCCCAAAGGTCTGGATTCATGCTTCGGAGAAACAGAACAGAGAAAAAAACTATAACAAAAACCAGTTCAGTTACAGCCCAGACTTTCCTATTTACAATAGCTAATTGGATAAGGTCTTTTCTCCTTTTATAGCCACTCACTATTCCAACAATCCCAAGGATAAGGAGGGAAAAAATGCACGTTAATCTCCCAAAGCTGGCAATGTCCCAAGAAACTAGCAACCAACTAAGCAGCCCAACGGAACCAAACCCTAGAATTTTACTTAACCCATATCCTTTATCTTTTAATGAGTCGAATAATGATAATGACCATGGAAGAACTAAGAATGCAGCTAATTGGAGCCAGAGAAACCACCAAAGCCAGCTGAAAGAACCAAAGAAGCCATTGGTAGAGAATCTTTCGTTAAAAGTTGAACCATCTTGGAGCTCTTCATTTATCTCCGGTCGAAGCATGAGAGCATTCCACCCACCAGATCTAGGTTCTATATTTGGGGCTCTTGCTGCAGCGAATGGATTTAATATTGCTCGCGCTTTGTTGACATCCCAATTAGGTGTTTTCTCCCAAATCATGACAGTCGGGTGATCGTAAACTGAGAAAGTCTCTTCACTTCCTGGAGATGGAAGATTTATGCCGAATAGTGATGGTTTATTCTCAAATGTAGCTACTAGGTTAAAACCCAAGTCCCCAGAAAATAAAGAACGGTAATACGCTGAGGTTGCTGGGTACTTTGCAGGCATCCGCGGTATAGCATCGTACAGCCTGTTGCTTGCCTCGATAACGTAATCACTTTGATCTAGTTGCTCCAAAAGAAGTTCAGGTTTTGTTACGCCAGTTTCGGGATCTACCCAACCATCCGGACGGAAAAGATCCAACTGGACGCGCTCATATTTCGTCGGATCCACAAATTCACTTCTTATAGGCAAAGAATCATCCCAAAGTTGAGAAGTTAGTTGCGAACCTGGGTCAATGTTCTCATTGATCCAACTACTTGCATGTATCCGTGGGTTCGTAGAATTGTAAACCCCATTGATGAAAGCAACGCCCCACACAATAGATAGAAACAATATGCTTCCTGCCCCGATCACGGTGAATCTACTCGTTAGGCGCGCAACCCTCCCATCATGGCAATTGCTCGTTCCATAGAGATACAAGCGATAAATTCCGTAGCCACCAAACACGATCGCTGTTGGGTACATTGGCAAAAGATATCGGATAAGGGGATTGAATTGTTGGGTAACCAGACCAACCATTACCGCAAGAAAAGACAACGGTGCTAACAGTACAAAGTTTTCATTTCGGATGATTTCAATAGTTGCTAAAACTAAGCCAACACAAACAGCGATAGTGAGAGCAGGCCCCATACCAGACCAGAAAATAGATTCGAACGGATAAAGAAGGGTTGTCCGACCAACCCACTGCACTACCCACGGATAGTTACCACCAGTATTAACTGCTTCCAAATAATCTAAATCAGACATAAAACTCTGACTAAGTTTCCCTAACCCATCAAATGCGTAGGGTTGAAAAATGCGGAAAGTGAAGATCGCCGAAAGTCCCATGGTAGATACCAAAGAAAGCGCTTCAGCCAAGCTATTGATTCGCCCTCTTCCCATCGGTACTTGTAAGTTCCTTTTCAAGTAGAGAACCCCAAAAACTGTAAGTGGCACGACACAAGAAAAAACAGCAGTAAATTTCGATGCAGTTGCTAATCCGATAAGCACTCCAATCAAAAAAACTCTAGGAAGAGTCCCTTTATAGAAGGGAGGAGCATTTGCAGATGGTAACGACTTGAAACGGTAGAGATAGATAGATAAAAGCACAATTGCGGTGACGAAAAATGTTGCCCATACTTCAGCTCCATGGAAGTGGCTGTACTGGAGATGCAGCGGAGTGAAAGTTAACAAAATAGAACTCAGCGCCCCAACTATTCGGTTGAAAAGAGCTTTCCCGAGAAGATAAATAAGGAAAACCGTCCCAGTATCCAAAAGAGCTGAAAGCAGCCTGCCAATAAGTTGAACTTCGTAACCGCTATTAAATGATTTCTCATTTACGCTATTGCCGTTTATATCTATCCTTGTTGTAACAAGATCTATACCTAATTTGTCTGCAAGTGAAACTAGATTTTTTGAAAGAACCCAATCCTTTTCAAAGAACTCAGCAGCTGCTTTAGTAGCGAACAAAGGGAGTGTTCCATAAACCCAAGTCTCTTGATACTGATACGGATTCATCTCAGAGTTTCTTGAATCAAAATAGTTGATTGGGTCTTCCCATTCAATATCTGCAGTGACGATACTCCAATACCTTTCGTCAGGGTGTTGATGTGTGCCCTGATCCCAATCAAGATTCCAAACACGTAACGTGAAAGCCAACAGCAGCAGAAAGACTAATCCTAAACGTCGGAGAAAGACCCCATGATTTCGGAGGAAAGGTATTAAACCGGTCATACTAAAGACTAGAACGTCATTTGGTCCTCAATGGAACTCTGTAAGAGTTCCTAATGATCTACATGTATTGTATTAATTGAGAGAAGTATGTGTAACTAGTCGTGAATATAAGGCTGTTTAATTCAGTCAATCAGGTATTATTTGAGTATGAGTAGCAGCGAAACCCAATTAGAAGAACCAGTAGTTACAGCTCTTGAAGTAACGGATGCTGCGTTAGCAAAGGTTCTTGAAGTGCGGTCTGAAGAGGACGACCCCGAGGCAACAGGGTTACGAGTGACGATCACTGGCGCTAACGGCCCTGAGTTTTCCTATGATTTATCGTTTGAGGACATAAGCAATGCCGAAGAGGATGACCATATTTACAAAGTAGATGATCTAGTTGTGATTATCCCAAAAGAGAACCTTGAAGACCTCAGTGGAGCGACACTTGATCTTCCAAGCAACCCGATGCAGGGCGGTTTGGTAATACGAAACCCTAATAGGCCCAAAATGCTTGAAGGCGAAGATATTGAACTTTCGGGTACCCCTGGCGAGAAACTTCAACAATTGTTAGATCAGCACATAAACCCTTCACTAGCGGCTCATGGAGGATACGCGGAACTAGTCAAAATGGAACAAACAGTGGCGCACATTCTCATGGGAGGCGGCTGCCAAGGGTGCGCGATGTCAGCTGCGACGCTTCGGCAAGGCATAGAGGTTATGATCGCAGAAGCAATCCCTGAAATAACTGAAATTATTGACGTCACTGACCATGAGGCCGGCGAAAATCCTTTCTTTGAACAATAAGTTGAAGAACTCAGGGGCTTTCTGGAAGGCTAGCAAGGACAGTTTCCACTAGTCCAGCAGCATCCAAGCCCAGTGAAGATAATAGGTCTTCAGGATTTCCTTGTTCGACGAAAGATATTGGCACCCCGAGAACATGAACTTTTGGAGAAGGACCTGAAAGGTTACGTAATTGGCTAGAAATTGTTGAACCAATCCCTCCTTCCGAGATCCCATCTTCAATGGTTACGACGACCGAATGCTCATGCGCGTTTGAGATCATCTCTTGATCAAGCGGAGTAACGCATCGAACATCCCAGACACTTGAAGAAAGTCCATGTTCAGAAAGCAGTTCGGATGCTTCTTCAGCTACCGAAAGCATTTTCCCAACAGAGAGAATACACACGTCGTTTCCTTCTGAAACGCGTCTGGCTTTCAACCCATTACCAACTTCGGATTCCCCAACTGAAGGAGCAGGGGTTCTTGGGTAGCGAATAGCGATTGGGCCACTTGTTATTTCCAATGCATCAGAAAACATTTGCTGAAGCTCTTGGTATGAAGATGGGGCAAACATCGTCATACCCGGGACTTTAGAAAGAAGCATCATGTCAAGGAGGCCGTGGTGTGATGCTCCATCTGGACCGGTAACCCCAGCCCGGTCGATGCAAAAAATAACTGGTTGTTCATGCAAAGCGACGTCAAAGTTGATCTGATCAAAAGCTCGATTCAGAAACGTAGCGTAGACGGCAATAACAGGTCTTAGTCCTCCCATCGCCATTCCCGCTGCTGCAGTAGTTGCATGTTGTTCAGCAATCCCCACATCAAAGAACCTTTCGGGAAATCGTTCAGAGAACGGGAGCAGGCCAGTACTATCAGGCATCGCTGCAGTTATCGCAACTAAGTCCTCACGACTTTCTGCTTCTTTAATGAGAATTTCTGTGAACGCTGCCGTGTAACTTCCAGGTTTAGGGTTCCCAATATCATGAAGCCTTTTTATTGGGTCATTTTCAGCAGGCCCGTACCCTCTTCCTTTCTCCGTTAGTACGTGAATAACAGTTGGCCCATCAAAGCCAGCTGCATTCCTAAATGCTTTCTCTAAGGCCTCAATATTGTGGCCATCAAAAGGTCCGTTGTATCGGATGCCGAGATTCTCAAAGAAGGAAGTTGGGTCCCAAATTTCCCTTACAGCTGCTTTAGCTGCGTCAATAGCTCGTTCCAAGGATTCTCCAAATGGGAGGAGACTCTTAACTTTTTTTTCAAGCTTTTCTTGTTGTTCAAGGTATTTGGGGTTATTGCGGAGCTTTTTTAAACTGTCAGAAAGCAAGGAGACAGTAGGGGCATATGAACGTCCATTATCGTTTAAAACGATAATGGCATTACTACCAGAATGGCCCAGATTATTTAACCCTTCGAATGCCATGCCGCCGGTAAGAGCTCCGTCTCCTACAACAGCAATGACTCTACGTCCTTCCCCATTTTGGCTAGCCTGCGCTGTTGCTATCCCGAAGGCATAACTTAACGCAGTTGAGGCATGACTATTCTCAATCCAATCATGTTCAGATTCAGCTCGACTGGGATACCCAGACAATCCACCTTCTTTGCGGAGGGATTTAAACCCTCCCAACCTTCCCGTTAATATCTTATGAACATAGGCTTGATGACCCGTATCCCAAAGCATGATGTCACGAGGAGAATCAAAAGCTCTATGTAAAGCAATCGTTAGTTCAACGACTCCGAGGTTAGAACCCAAATGCCCACCATTCTCTTGAACAGTTTCAACAATGAAATTCCTAATTTCGTAGCTAAGTGCAGCTAAGTCATCATAGGAAAGTCTCCGTAAATCCGCTGGGCAAGTTATCTGTTCAAGCATGAGCTCTCCGCTATCGAATCTATCGTACCAACAGGCTATCGCGAGAATCTTGCTAGATCACTATGAAACCTGACACCATGTTAACTCGCAGGGTTTTGAAGGGGAAAGAGAGCATTTTTTTGATTTATAAGGGACAGCAAACGGGAACCCCCCCAATAACTAATTAACAGGACCAATGCTCCGCCAACAGCATCAATCCAATAATGATTCGCCGTGACCACAATGGCGAAAATCGTGAATACGGGATATAACGCCATAGCAAATTTCATACTATTTGTTCTTAGATGCTTCCTCACAGCTAGATAACTCCAGAGCGCCCAAGCGAAATGGAGACTAGGCATAGCCGCATACTGGTTTGACAGGCTTTCCATGAGTCCAGAATCAAAGCTCCATATGCCACCATATTCAGCCATTGTGTCTAGATAAGGGCTTTCCACACATGCACCTACGGGACGGCAGTTCCCTAACAGGCGAGGCGGCATTAACGGAAACGTAGCGAACCCGATCAAGGCAACCCCTGTTGTTAATAGACCAACAGTTCGCCATTTCGTATAGTCAATGGGTTTACGAATATAAAGGAAAAGCAATACTCCCAACGTCACACCAAAGTGCAAGGTTCCATAGAAGATATTCCAGAATCTTAGAAACCATTCCCAATCAAGAAACCAACTCTGTAGATCAGGTTCAAAATACAAGCCGAAAAATTTCTCAAGATCGATTATGTATTCAGCATTTTTGTATGCAGTTTCAGCGCTTACAGAAGCTGACCCAAATTGATTTCGAACCCATGAGTAGAAGGCATAGCAGATGCCTATTAAAAGCAATTCGCGCATCCACAACAATTTTTTAGGCGGGTAACTTCTTGAAAGCTTCTGGTTCCCCATGGGTTGCTCTAATTACGTTTCAGTTATAGAAGGATCTTCCTCATTCGACCCTTTCCTACCACCAAAGATGAGAAGCGGAAATCCGATCATGCTCCCAACTAATGTCATTGCATAAATTGCCAAACCTAGTGCAAGAGCCTGTTCGCTTGGAACGTTAATTCCAGAGAGAAAAACAACTAAGGTTCCTTCTCGGACCCCAAGTCCACCAATTCCTAGGGGAAGTACTTGAATAATAAGGACAGCCGGGATGAAAGCCATCAAAGCAGTCAACCCAACTTGGTCTATGCCTAATGCTTCAACAGCACAACCGGCTGCTAGGAGGAGCATAAATTGGTAAGCGAAAGCAGAGAGGACTACTTCTCTGGCAGCTTTGGGGTGCTCGCGTAATCTATCTATCCCCAAATGGATAGCATTTGCGAACCGGAGTACCCCTTTCCGATTTCGGAGCCCTTCGCCAATTCGAGCATTGCCAAGAAGAAGAATAACTAGGCCAAGGCCCAGAAGGGTTATAAATCCGACAATCAATGGAATCTTCGTTGATTTACCCAATCCTGTTAGACCTGGGTTAATAGCGAATCCGATAAAAGTAATGATTGGAAGTACCAGCCATCCACTTAAGCGTTCGAAGACTACCGAAGTGAAGCTGATTGGCCCATCATCAGTATCCCGAGTTAAACGTCCAACCCTAACCACATCTCCGCCTACTGTTGTTGGAAGGAAATTTGAGACAAATTGCCCTGCCATATAATGGCTGAATAAGCGTCTGAGTGGTTGCCGAACATCAAGTGCGATTAGGACTCTCTGCCATCGGATAGCCCCTAAAACAAACCCAGCCAATGTAAAGAGAAAGGCTCCAATAGTCCAAAGAGCAGTCTGACTATTCCAATCAGGAAGTTCATCCCAATCAATATCATCCATTGACCAAATTACAACTAGTAGTAAAGCTACGCTCAGTCCAATACGTAATGGGACTGTAACGTATTTACTTTTCCACCAGTGAGTAACCTTACTATCGGTTAATGCATTCAGTTCAGAATTCATCTTCAGTTAAAGCCAATCCCGCATTTTTTGGATCATGTGTAGTCATATAAGCGACCTAGATAGGTTATTGGCACTAAACACAGATTCACCGGATACAAGTACTTAATTAACTAGAAAATGTTAGAAAATCCCTAGAATTAAGCTAATTTACGGAAATTAGCTCAGGTAGAAAATTAAACTCTTTCCAAAAATCGTTTTCGAAATACGATAACTCGTGTGACTTGACCCATAGCAATTTGTAGAGGTTCATCAGAGTCACGAATTTCAAAAGCGCTTACTTGAAAAGTAAGCCTTCGCCCATCGACTCGAGTTAACAAAGCACTGACTCTAACTTTTGCACCAAGGCCAGTCGGGTTCACATGGTCTACACGAACACGCATTCCAACAGTGGTTTCTTCTTCGGAAATATAGTCCTTAACAGCATTCATGGTTTGGGCTTCGCACCAGGCGATAACTCTCGGAGTAGCAAGCACAGGGACGTCACCAGAAGTCAAAGCTGTTGCTAAGTCTTCCTTGCCGACAACGTAATCTGCAGATGCTGGTATAGGTGGTTCTAATGCCATACTTGTACGATACGCAAACATAGCTATCCTTTGTCGGATAGGGTCAATGAGTTGCAAAACAAGTACTGTTGGTAACATGGGAATTGAAATGATTGAACAAGAAGTTATAGAGCAAACTTTGGCTGAAGCCCTTAAAACTGGTGGAGAGTTTGCGGAAGTTTTTGTTGAAGATAAACAGTCTTCCTCAGCATATTTCGATGACGGAAAAGTTGAAGAACTAACATCAGGGCGCGACAGGGGTGCAGGTATTCGGGTCGTGGTTGGCGAGACAACTGGTTTCGCCCACACCGCTGATCTCACCGAATCAGGGTTGCTCGGAGCGGCAAGATCAGCCGCGGCTGCAGCTCGCAGCCAGGGACGGCAAGCTACAGCGAAGAAATTGGTGGATTCATCCGCCCCATCTCCAAACCCTGTTCTTGTACTGCCTGAGAACGTAGAAAAAATTAAAAAAGTTGAATTACTGAAACGAGCTAATGAAGTAGCTAGAAATCAAAGCAATGCAATAACACAGGTGTCGGCTAGGTATGGAGATTCTCGGCGACGAATTCTAGTTGCAAACAGTGAAGGCGTCTTTGCTTCTGATGATCAAGTACGAACGCTTTTTTCTGTTTCTTGTGTTGCGACTGGTGACGCTGGAATGCAAACAGGTCGTGAATCTACTGGGCGGCCCATCGGATTTGAACTCTTTAATGAATTTGATGTCGAAGAATTAGCTGGAAGGGCAGCGCAACGAGCTTTGACAAAGTTAAATGCACGACCAGCTCCAAGCGGGGCGATGCCTGTCGTAATCGGTAGCGGCGGCGGCGGGGTACTTTTCCACGAAGCATGTGGGCACGGTCTTGAAGCAGATCTGGTAAAAAAACAAGCATCAGTTTTCGCTGGGCGAGTAGGAGAAAATGTGGCCAGTGAGTTAGTTACTTTAATTGACGATGGAACTATGTCTAAAGAATGGGGAGCCTTTGCGATAGATGATGAAGGAAGGCCAGCGCAGAAAAATGTTCTAATACAGGACGGAGAACTCGTTGACTACATGTGGGATGGCCTTCGGTCAAGATCCCAAGATAGACAAAGTTCAGGAAATGGACGAAGGCAAAGCTATCAAGTGCTTCCGATGGTTCGAATGACTAATACGTATATTGCAAATGGGGATACTGACCCAGAAGACATTATTGCTAATACCCCAAGTGGTGTTTATGTGGCCCACCTAGGGGGAGGTCAGGTGAATACAGCGACTGGGGATTTTGTTTTCGGAATGACTGAAGCCTACTTAATAGAGGATGGCAAAATTACCTCGCCTATACGAGAGGGCAACCTTATAGGGAATGGGCCAGAAGTTCTCCAACAAATTGATGCATTAGGCAATGACTTTAGGATGGGGTCACCAGGGACATGTGGGAAAGATGGCCAAGGAGTCCCAGTGGGTGATGGGACGCCAACACTTCGGGTACAAAGTATGACAGTCGGCGGGACTGCTGCTTAAGGTTGTTATGGAAGAGAAATTATTAACGACTGCTGAGAGAGTTATCGCTTTGGGGGAAGAAGGCGAACAAATTGAAGTTGTTGCCGTCCATGAACAAGAAACAGAAATACGAGTCTATGAAGGCCAAATAGAGTCGTTTACAGCGTCAGAATCACAAGGTGTAGGGATTAGGGTAATTCAAGATGGTCGCCAAGGAATGGCGTACGCTGGGACATTAGACGAACAGATTCTTAAAGAAACTCTCATTGAGGCCCGAGACAATTCCACCTTTGGAACATATGACGAATTTGTGGCGATAGCTGAACCTGATGGTGTGAAGCCAATATCGTTAGATCTCTATAACCCCATGCTTAGTAAATTCCCTACCGAAGAGAAGATATTGCTAGCTAAGGAACTTGAAAAATATATACGAAATTCAGATGAGCGAATTGTAGGAGTTGAATCTACAGAATACGTTGACTCCATTTCTGCAAGTGCGATTGTCACTTCAAGTGGGATTCGCCGTTCAAGTTATGAGGGGGGTTGCTATGTTGCAGCATCATCTCTTGCCTCTGATGGGAAAGATATGCAAACAGGATTTGGATATTCAATTGGCCGTAATCCAGAGCTTCTAGATATAGAAAAAGCAGGAACCCAAGCCTCTGATAGGGCTACGAGAATGCTGGGTGCTAAAAAAGCGCAATCTGGGAGACAAACAGTCATCCTAGATCCTTACGTCACAGCGCAATTCCTTGGAATTATCGGGTCAACATTCAGTGGAGAAGCACTTCTGAAAGGAAGGTCCTTATTTGCTGACAGAGAAGGTGAACTGATCGCAGCAAATATAGTGACTTTGGTAGATGACCCAACTGACCCAGAAGCATTTACTGCTACAGAAGTAGATGGCGAAGGTTTAGCAAGTCGAAAAAATATTCTCATCAACAGTGGGACGCTGCAGGGTTTCCTCCATAACAGTTATACGGCTCGGGCATTAAATACGATTTCAACTGGCTCAGCGGTCCGCAGCTACAACTCTTCCCCCGGTGTAGGGTCTTTAGCGTTATCACTTGTTCCGGGATCTAAATCGCAAGAGAAACTAATTGAGAATATTGACGATGGGATTTTGATTCAGGGAGTAGCGGGTCTCCATTCTGGGGTGAACCCAATTAGTGGTGATTTCTCAGCAGGAGCTGAAGGTATCCAGATTCGAAATGGGAAACTTGCCGAACCAGTTAGGGAGATTACGATCGCATCAACCCTTCAACGAATGCTTCTTGAAGTGCAAGATATCGGGAGCGACCTTGAGAGGCTCCCAATGCGCTCATCGGGAGTATCTCTTGTTGTTGGAGATGTAACAGTTTCTGGCGTCTGAAAACAAATAAAGGATATGTCCGCCTAGTATCCACTAGATAACCAAATTGAAACTAAGAATGATAGCCACTGACACCCAGAAGCTCCGAAAGATACTAATCACCCTTTTCTTTTTTGCAGCGTGCCTGACTTTCTTTGGAGGCCCTGCCTTAGGGGATAATGGTGTTTCGATAAGGGCAAATCTTGGTCTCTGGGAGGCCGTTATTCTCGGAATTGTTGAGGGATTCACTGAGTTTTTACCTATCAGCTCAACTGGACATTTACTTGCCGTAAAGGAATTCCTAGATTTAGGTCAAACTGAAATTACAGAGAAAGCAATTGATAGCTATATCATCAGTATCCAAATCGGAGCTATCTGTGCAGTAGCGGTCTTGTACCGGAGCCGCTTACACCAAATGGTGCAAGGCCTCCGAGGTAATAGTCCAGAAGGGCGCCAGATACTAGCTAGTCTCGTTGTTGCCTTTATCCCAACTGCTTTGATTGGTTATTTGACTTCTGATTTCGTGAAGGAGGAACTCTATGGACTTTCACCAGTTGCGGCTGCATGGATTGTGGGAGGTATCTGCATTCTCGTTGTTCAGAAGAAAAAATTTTTCCAAAAGCAGGGGAATCCTTTAGAGGCCCTTAGCTTCTTCCAAGCTGGCATCATAGGCCTAATTCAGGCTTTAGCTATATGGCCTGGTGTAAGCAGAAGCCTAGTTACGATTCTTGCTGCAGTCTTAGTCGGTTTGTCACTTAAAGCAGCAGTTGAATTTAGTTTCCTTCTCGGGCTAATAACTTTAACAGCCGCGACTGTGTATGAAATGGGCACCGATGGGTCAGCGATCATTGATAATTTTGGGTACCTATCACCGGCAGTCGGGCTGATAGTCGCTTTCATATCTGCGATTATTTCAGTGCGCTGGATGGTTGATTGGCTTGAGAAACGAAGCTTTAATATTTTTGGGTACTACAGGATTATTATTGGTTTGCTTGCTTTCCTGTTGTTATCAATAGGTTTTTTCTAAAGATTCAGTCGTTTGAAGTCGTTGTGGAAGAACTGGCCGTTTCAGCTTTCTTCGGCTTTTCAGTTGATGAATCTTTCGCAGTTGATGAATCTTTCGCAGGCGGCGAATCAGCACTCCCAGTTTTCTTAGCGCTCCCTGATGATGAGCTTTTGGACCTGCTGTCGTTCTTATAAAATCCTGAACCCTTAAAGGAAATACCGGGGGCTGAAAATATTTTTTTAACGGATCCCTCACAGTGCTCAGAAGGGCAAGATGTCAAAGGGTCCTCTGAGAAAGACTGAAAGATTTCAAAAGTATTTTCGCATGTTTCGCACCGGTAATCGTAAGTGGGCACGTTTTCTCTCCATGGTTAAGCAGTCGGCCTGCTTTTGAATAGATTACAAAGAGGAACTCTACCGTAAGATTTCATCAATCAATAGCTTGCTCTTCGCCACGGAGTAATCGTCCAATATTTTCTGAATGTCTAGATAGGACAAGTAGCGACGCACCGCTCGCTATCCCGAACTCTTTCCACGACCCTCCAGAGTTAATGAGTACCCCGAATGGGAAAATAGCTATCACAGTTAATGAACCGATTGATGCTCTTCGAAATAGTTTCATAATCGGAATCCATATGCACACCCCAACAACAGCAACAAGTGGGTACAGGGCGATACCTACGCCTCCGAGTGTCGCTACTCCTTTTCCACCGTTCATCTTTCGTGTTATGGGAAAGATGTGACCCAGCATCGCTGCAAACCCAGTAGTAAGTCCTAGAGTATGCCCCTCAATAAAGAAGCAGGCAAGAGCGGGTATGAAACCTTTAAGTAAGTCCCCAAGAAGAACTACTACCCCTGCTCTTGCTCCGGCTACACGATACACATTTGAAGCACCCGGGTTGCCAGACCCTTCAGTGGTAGGGTCATGGCCAACAAAACCAGCGACAATATGCGCGGTTGGGAAAGTCCCGAGAAAATAACTCGCAGGAACGAGAAGCCACCACCATGTCACGTTTCCATGATAGTCCCCATAAAGCTGATCAAGTGCCTGACAAGATTGAGCATTTGTTAATATTGTAAATATGATTCCTTTAGAAGAAGCTCAAAATTATGTCATTGAAACTGTACAGAGGCTTGGTATTGAGCGCGTAAGCCTACTCAAAGCCAGAAATAGAGTTACTGCAGAGTCAATAACTTCTTCGGAAAGTATCCCTCCTTTTCATAACACCGCGGTAGATGGATACGCAGTTATCGCTGCAGATACACAGGGGGCCAGTACTAGCGCTCCAGTATCTTTGA
>Ga0315326_10000257_pt1 | contig 24955 bp, 20 predicted proteins | sample M180m32315metaG_FD_203457 | JGI IMG/M metagenome (GOLD analysis project Ga0315326, IMG submission 203457) | Ammonia-oxidizing marine archaeal communities from Monterey Bay, California, United States - M1 80m 32315 | ecosystem: Environmental > Aquatic > Marine > Coastal | place: USA: California... | reverse complement strand
AAATTCATCCGACATGATGGTTGAATTAGTTCTGATTATGGAATTCTTGTATTCTTTTTTCTCATAAATCTTTGAGATATAATCTCCAATTTCATCAAATTTCATCATTGACTCTGGAATTTTTTTCAGATATTTTGGTATCCCGAACATATCATGTTCTGATCTTATAAAAAATACTGGTTTTTCTAGAATCTGTGCCTCAAAAATTATTGTTGAAATTCCATAGCTAACTAAAACTTCTGATTTTTTAATTAGTGTAGTAATGTCAGTTTTTTTATCGATGATAGCATCTGGAAATGAATCCTTGACAATATTATCAACTTTAAATTCCTGTGAAAAAGGATGTGGTCTAACAATCAATTTCCTATTTTGTTCCTTGATTTTTTTACACATTACTGATAATTCATATTCATAGTTATCTAGTAACTTTGAATTATATCCTGCATGTTGATTTTTTATTGGTGCTGTAGTAGCTAACAACACATAACCAGTTTCCTCATATTTTTTATCATTTGAAATTAAATCAAAATTTGTATTTCCAATTTGAATTATATTTTCTGGAGCAAAACCTGATGAAATAATATAATCCTGAGTTGATCTATTCCAAGCTAAATATCTGTCTGACTTGATAGGTAATATCCCTGAAAATCTATTGAACTCATGATTCTTTTTATTATCTTCATCTACAATTATCCCATGTTGGATTAAATTAATTGGAATCTTTCTCTTTTTTCCTAATTCAATAATTACTTGTTCTGAAAAACCATTTTCAGACCAAATAATTATTTCTTGAATATTTCTATCATTGAATAAATCTTTTCCCATTCTAATTAATTTAATACCATCCTTCATTTTTTTATAAATCATTTTCAAAAAATCATCCTTTATAATTTCCCAAAATGATTTATCATTCAACGAAAAATATTTTTTGAAATAACAATCTTCTATAGACTCAATTTTTTTCTTGATAATATTTTTATCATTATCTTCATCAGAATTATCTTTGTATGTAATTATCTCCCCTTCCGTTTTGTTAATTATCTTAAATGATCTTCTATCCCAAAAATATGGTCTTCTATGATTAAAGAAAATTGGTTTTATTTTTGAATCTGCCATCTTTGAACATAGATTCTCAAATCTTGTAGGATCAAATTCAACAAATAATATTGATTTATCTTTGTTATCCTTTCTTTCATTTAATTTTGAAAAATTTAACAAAATTTTCTCTGAGAAATTCTTCATTTTTTCAAAATTCTCTTTTTTAATACTGATCTCTAAATCATTTGTCAAATTCCACTTTACATTATCAAATAATTGTGGATTATCTATTTTCACCTCATCAAATAATTCTGTAGATTTAAAAAATTTCTCTGCGATACTTTCTAAAAATGATGAACAAATACACTCAGACTTATCAAATCTTGCAGAAATTTTCTTTATCTCAAAAATTTTCTTTATTATTGGAACAAGATAAAAATGGAATTCCCATTCAAATAAAGAACCCAAATTTATCCCATCAATTGTAAATATCTTGTTAAAACTTTCTTGATGAAACCATTGTGCCCACTCATGACACGTAATTTCTATTGAATTATAATCATCTTTAGTTAGAAATTCTTCTGATTGTGTATGTGATATGTGATTCTGGGATAAGATTTTGTGTGACTCGTGATCAAATGTTATAATACGTGGATTCTTTATCGTTCTTAATCTTTTCAAATCAAAAGGATGTTGTAAAAAAATTATCATTTATTTCACATCATTCTCTCAAACATACTAATCCTGTATTAAGAAAAATATTAGTATTTCTTATAAAAAATCCTAAATCAAAACTGGTTTTGGAATAGGAACTAAAAATTTTCCACCTCGCTTCAAAAATTTTCTCTCATTCTTTACAATACTATCTTTATAATTCCATGCAAGCAATAATCCTACACAATTCTTTCCTTTTTTTGTTAATACATTTGGTGATTTTATTGGAATGTGTGTTCCAGGTGTATACTTATTTTGTTTTAATATTGTTGTATCTGTAACAAAATCCAAAAAATTTGTATCTATATGACAATAATTCAATAAAACATTTCCTTTAGCTGGTGCACCATATCCAAATATCTGATAATTCTGCTCACTTAGTCGATTCAATTTTTTTGTTAATGACACTCTCAACTCAACTATTTTCTTTGAGAATTCATTAAATGTCCCAATTTTATCAATCCCGAAAGAAATTTCCTGTTTTTTTATTCGCCCAACTGAATTTTTAATTTTATAATTTCTCTTTTTACTAACAAAAATCCTTAATGTCCCTCCATGAACTTTTTGTTTTTCAATATCAAATATTTCTAGATTATTATTATTTAGCCATCTTTCTAATGGTAACACCATAAAATATGATAAATGTTCGTGGTAAATTGTATCAAATTCTAATTTTTTTATTAATTCTAATGCATGTGGTACTTCAAAAACAAAAACTCCGTCATCACTAATTAACTGTGAAATCCCTCTGATGAATTCTCTGAGATTATCTATATGACCTAAAACATTATTTGCAATTATAACATCTGCTTTTTTTCTTTTTCCTAATCTTTTAGCTAATTTATAATCAAAAAAATGGTTCTCCGTTTTAATCTTTGATCTATTTGATATTTTTGCTAAATTTCTAGCAGGTTCTATACCCAAAACATCAACATCATACTTACGAAATTTTTTTAATAATGTACCATCATTACTGCCAATCTCAATAACCCTTGCCCCTTCCTTTCCATCCAAAAATTTATCATAAACTTCGTTTGCATATGTCTGAAAATGGTCAACAATTGGCTTATTCGCACTAGTCATATACAAATAGTTTGAAAATAAATATCGTTTATCAACCACATCCAACAATTGAAGATGACGACATTTTTTACATAGATAAAGACGTAATGGGAATTTTCTCTCCGATTTCTTTACCTGAACTTTTGTTAAAAATGAATTCGATGGTGGTTGCAATCCTAAATCCAAAATAAGTTTGAATTCTTTACCTGAACATAGCCTGCAACTTTTTCTAAATTTATACATGTTATTTAATGAAATCATTGATTTGTATAATATTTACTCAACAATAATCACTTTTTTCATTAAATTTTTGCTTTTATCATTTTTATTTTAAAAATTTCAGTTTTTTATGAAAACCACATAGTTTACTCAAACCTATCAATATTTTATTAAAATTTTCAGTATGTTGAGATTCTTTGGATTCTGGTGGTATGTATATATTTGAATAAAATGCTGTGATAATTTCATTATCTGAAATTTTTCTATTTGATTGTATTACATTGCGACTTTTAATTATATGATCTAATGAGATTAGTACTCCAACATAACCCAAAATTTTCTCTTTCAACAATCCTTTTTTTATAAAAAAACCTAGTAAGACTATTTCAATTAAAAACAAGCTCGGTAGAAGTCTTGCGATAGTTTTTCCTGAATAATTTTTTAATAACACAATCCATCTGTTTCGTTCTAAAAGGAAAAATTTCTTTTTAGACCATCCCCAATTTGCACTACCAAAATGGTGAATTAATGATCCTGGAACATAATATGATTTGTAACCATTTAATCTTGCTCTCCATCCAAAATCTACTTCTTCATGATAAGCAAATAATGTTTTATCAAAAACACCAATTTCCTCAATTATTCTTTTTGGGAGAAACATACAAGTTCCAGATGCATAGCTAATTTCTTCAATATTTCTATCATATTTTCCTGTATCTTGCTCTCCTTTTCCTCTTGAAAAACCAAATCCAAAAAGATTTATCATATTTCCAACACCATCTATTTCTTCTAAATTTTTCATTTTCAATGATTTTGGCTGGTATAACGCATCACCAAATTTTTTATGTGCAGAAAAAAACTCAGTTAACCATCCTTCATTTACTGTTAGATCATTATTCAGAAATACAATAAATTCACCGTTAGCGTTTTCGATTCCTATATTGAGTCCTTCAGGAACTCCCACATTTTTTTTATTCAAAATAAATTTACATTCTTTATATTCATCTAAAAGTAATTTCCCACTTTTATCAGGCGAATTGTTATCGACAATTATTATCTCATATTTTTCTGGAGTATTTTTGATAATAGACTCTATACAATTTTTTAAAAACAATTTACCATTATAATTTAATATAATTATTGATGTTAGATTTTTTTCCATAATTTTTAATTATGTATTAATTAATAATATATACTGATAATTTATTATACATTATTCATTTTTACCATGAAACCTAGACTCAACACTTCAAAATCATCCCCTGTGTTCCATTTAGATCAATAATATGTATTGGATTTTCAGATGAGAATTCCTTTATTGCTTTTTTAATTCCATCTGTATGGAAATCATGAATAAGAATTATTCCACCATTAATCATTCTAGGAAAAAAATATCTTAAACAATCAATAGTACTTTTATACAAATCAACATCTAGATGTACAAAAGAAAATTTAGCATTTTCAATAGGTTCTGCAGAATTTGGAAATACTCCTTTAACAATTTTGACATTATCATAATCTTTGAGAAATATTCTAATCTGTTGTTCGCTTGTGTTGTTAAATTGATTTTTTTTCCAAAATTTTTTTCCAAAGTGTGTATCTACATCTGAAACATCAGGCAGTCCCTCAAATGTATCAAATAAGAAAAGATTTCTTTTCTTCTTTGCTTCACAAATTAATTTTGCAGAACCACCTTGATAGACACCAATTTCTGCCATATCTCCTTCTAGGCCTTCTTGTGTTCTGGCTATAGAATAAATCAAATACGCTTCATATGGAAATACCGCAAAATCTACATCTGTTTTTATTTGCTTAATTAAATCAACAATATTTTTCTCTTTGTAAAATGATAATAAAAAAAACTGAAATTTTGAAAGAATATATTCTGAAATTTTTGATGAAATTTTTGAACCATAAATAATTTTTCTTTGTATACTAGTCATATTATAATAAAATATTATAATTTAATATGTTATTTCATTAGTTTTGTAACAGATAATTGATTATTAATCCATATAACCAATCATTATGTTTTATTTTCATTGCAACCAAAAATTGGAGATCTGGGATTGGGGGTTCAAAAAATTACTCCATTTCTACATCATGATGAGCGTGGATTTTTAGGTGAAATTCTCAGACAAGATTGGAATACACATTTATCAGAATTTACGCCAAAGCAGTTTCTTATTTCTCAAAGTAAACCTGGTATTATTCGTGCATGGCATAGACACCATAGAAACCAAATTGATTTCTTATTTGTCAGAAAAGGAACTCTAAAAATTTGTGCATATGATGATGATAAAACTTCAAAAACTTACCGTCAATTAGTAGAAGTAATCATCTCTGCAGATTCTCCTGAAATAATCAAAATTCCAGGTCATCTTTGGCATGGAACCAAAAACATAGGAAGTGAAACATCTGAAACAATCTATCTAATTAACAATCTATATGATTATGATAATCCTGATGAAGAAAGAAGAGAATGGAATGATCCTTCAATAATTGATCCTAATACAAAAAAACCATTTGATTGGAATATGGAGAACTAAATGAAACTACTTGTTACTGGTGGTTTAGGTTTCATTGGTAGTAACTTCATACTTAATGCCTTACAAACAAACCCTGAATTCCAAATAACAAATGTTGATGCTGAACTATTTGGTTCAAATCATAAAAGCTTGGATACTCTGCAAAATAATCCTAATTACAAATTTGTTAAAGGTAATATCACAAACAAACCATTAATGGAAAAATTAATTTCTGATTCTGACCTTGTAGTAAATTTTGCAGCAGAATCTTTTGTAGATAGAAGTATTATGGATGCTAATCCATTTCTAGTTTCTAACATACGTGGAACTTATACTATTCTAGATATAATAAAAAATAAAAATAAGAAATTAATCCACATTTCTACTGATGAAGTGTTTGGTAGCTTAGAAAATGATAATGCAGATGAAAATTATAAATTTAATCCATCTAATCCATATGCTGCTACTAAAGCCTCTGCAGAATTAATCATTAATTCTTATAATATTACTTATGATACTGATTGTACAATTACTCGTTGCACGAATAATTATGGCCCTATGCAGTTTCCAGAAAAACTTATTCCCAAAACAATCATTTTGGCATCCCAAAATAAAAAAATACCTGTTTATGGAAATGGAAAAAATATCCGAGATTGGATTTTTGTTAAGGATCATTGTGCGGCAATTCTAAAGATTATAGATAAAGGAAAATCACAACAATCTTACAATATATCTGCTCATAATAGTATCAATAATATTGAAATTGTAAAAAAAATACTAGCAAAAATGGATTGTTCATCTGATCTAATTGAATTTGTTGATGATAGACCTGGGCATGATTTACGATACGGTCTTAATTCTTCAAAAATTAGAAATGAATTAGATTGGTTTGAATCAATAAATTTTGACGATGGCTTGCAGAAAACTATCGATTGGTATATGAAAAATGATTATTGGTGGAATGAAATTGAATCTGATATATTTGCATCGACTCCATGGAAAAATTAGTTTTTATTTAATGATGGTTGTAATCAAAAAATGAAAGGAATAATTTTACACGGTGGACATGGAACTCGTTTAAGACCATTAACTCATACTGGACCAAAACAACTTCTTCCAATTGCAAATAAACCAATGTCCCAATACTGTGTTGAATCTCTTAAATCTGCTGGAATAACTGACATTGCAATTGTCATAGGTGGTATTGGTTCAAAAAAAGTTAGAGACTATTATGGTGACGGAACTGAATTTGGTATTAATTTCACTTTCATTGAACAAGATTCTCCAAAAGGAATTGCTCATGCAATTAGTTTATGTAAAGATTTCATTGCAAATGAAAAATTTGTTGTTTTTTTAGGTGATAATCTTATGGCTAAATCAATTAATGAAATAGCCAAAAAATTTAATGATTCAAAGATTGATGCATTTCTACTTCTTTGTGAAGTTGATAATCCAAGTCAATTTGGTGTTGCAGAAATAATTGATGGAAAAATAAAAAAAATTGTTGAAAAACCAAAATTACCTATTTCAAAATTTGCTGTTACTGGAATCTACTTTTTTCAACCAAACATTTTTGATATTTTTCCGCTGTTGAAACCTTCATGGAGAAATGAATTAGAAATTGTTGATGCATTACAAATAATGATTGATAATGATAATAAGATTGAATTTGATATAATTACTGAATTCTGGAAAGATACTGGAACTCCCAATGATATCATACGTGCTAACAAAATTATTTTAGATAACATGAAACATTCCTTCTTTGGATCTAAAGAAAATAATGTCGAAATAAATGATAATGTAACAGTTGGGAAAAACACTATAATAAAAAATGGATGCAAGATCTTAGGACCAGCTATAATAGGAGATGATTGTATAATTGAGAATAACTCGATAATTGGTACAAATGTTAGTATTGGCAACAATTCACGAATATCTAATTGTTATATTGAAGATTCTATTGTCATGCAAAATTGCAAGATTAATGCAAATATAAAAATTCAAGATAGTATCATTGCACAGAATTCTGAAATCTTTTCACAAAAAAACAAACAATCCGTAAAAAAATTTCTTCTTGGTGAAGGTACTAAAATTACATTATAATCTTATTTTCATAAATATCTTAAATTCAATCAGTTGATCGACAGATGAATTCAATGATATATTGAATTATTTTGGTATTTTATAAAGTACAAATTTTTCTGATTCATACATTATTGACCAATCTTTTGGAATTTTTTCTTGTGGTTCAATTAATAAATAATCTGGTTTTATTTTTAAGGTATGTTCATTCTTTATTTGCGGATATGAGAAAAAATTTGAGAAATGAACATCAAATGCATTCCAATTTTTTCGTGTTATATGTTCATCTAAATTAGAATCAAGTATTGGATCATAGATATTATTTCCACTTTTCCACGATGTATAATATTTGATAAATTTACTATTGGCATAATATGATGCCATTACACTATCCGCCATTAAATATTTAGATTCAATGTCTTCTTCTTGTGAAAGTAATATTGCTATATCATATAGTTCTTGATCCCTAAAATTTTTATTTTCCCAGAAATAAATTGAATCATTTTCAAATAAAAACCAGTTTGCCATAAACCCAGCTGCACCTAAATTTATTAAAATAATAAAAATTAAAATTGGAATCAAAAGATAATTTTTTTTAATTTTTGAAAAAAATAATGCAGAAAATATTGGAATGATTAATGCTGCAGGAAACAATCTTGTTGGGTTTGTTATCTGAGCAAAAATACACATTATTGGGAAAAAAATTAAAAATGTAATAATCAGCGGTTTTAGATTTTCTGGAATTGATTTTCTTACAAAATATATGCCGCCAAAAAGCGGTATCATTCCTAAATATGGAATTAACGGAAAAATTGATAAATTGTTCCAACTCCCATCGAAATTTAGAATCGTGTGAAAAATTCCTTTATACATATGATCACTAAAATTTTGGAACAAAAGATTCGTGTCTCTTATAACTAACAAAGGATCATTGTAACTTTGGTCTTCATACCATCCACTTGGAATGTTATTCCATTCATGTAGAATTAGTGAACTTGAATTCGAAGTAGTAAACTCTCCTGTTACACTATAATTAAAAATCAACACTGGTGAAGATACTAAAACACAAACAGTGACAAAAAGTATTGCATTTTTAAAACGTGGTTTTGTATATATGAGAAAAAATATAAGAAATCCAATAGCGATGATGGCGGCTGGATACTTCAAACTATACGATGCTCCAAGAAATACTGCAACTAATATAATTTCTTTATAATTTAATTCCCGTTTAGTAATATAATAAAAACTAACAAATAGTAAAAACATTGGAAATACATCAGTTTGTATCTGATATGCATGTGAATGCAGACCTGCATATAGAGAAATAAACAATGTTGCCAAAACTGCCACTTTGGAATTAAATATTTGTCTGACAATCAAATATGAGAAAAAAATAATTCCTGTTGTTGAAATGATAGATATTATTTTCATGTGTATGAATGGACTATCTGTAAGTGCAGATAATATTGCATAACTAAGTGGGGCATTAGGAATAAAGACTTCACTTCCTAAACCTTGTAAAATTTGTTTTCCTGTATAGTAATAAAAAATAGAACTGTCCATATTAAAAAATGGATTAAAAACTGTAGCAATGATAGATGTTGCAATACAATAAATACCAGTTATTATAATTGCAATTTTTGTATTTTTATCACTTAAAATTTCATTTATTTTGTAATTCATTTTATTTTTATTTAACTAAAAAATTTGAAATACAAACTCTATTCCATATCGTTCCTCTGTTAAATTTTGAAAATTTTTTATCACCCAAGCCAAAAATTACAGATTTAGATGGCTCTAAACCAAATTTTGAACATACTTCTAATTGTTTTTTCCGAAACTTATTTTGATTATAATCTGAAGAAAATTTCTTGATAATTTTTAATCCTAATGCAGCTCCTGCCTTGTTGAACATATCATACGAATTAAAAACATCTACTGGATCATCTGAAAACTCTCTCTTACATCTAATCCCAATTCTTAATCGATCCAAAGTAACAAAACCTTTGCTTAAACTAAATGTAACTGCTTTAATTGAAGGTCTGTTCAGAGAAAAATCTATGTCCCTAGCCAAATTATAATATGCACAATCAATCATTACTGGAACATCTAATGAATCACATTGATCCAAAACATTTAGTGTTTCTGGATGCAAAAACCCATTATCTGAAAATGGTATTGATATGACTACTGCATCATTTTTCTTTATTCTATCATCATCTAGATATGAAAAATTATAATTTTTTCTCCAGCTAAGTACATGATAAAAAAAATCACCTTTGAAACATCGAAATCTTCGTTTATTATTTTCTACATAAAAAAAATCGAAGGATTGGGATGTACCATGTACATATGATAAATTTTTAAATTTTTTTAATCCTTTTAATTGATTTAACTTTGATGTTTGAACCCATTTAAAATATTCATTAAGGAATTCATCTTTAATGCTTGGATTTTGAATAGATTTGTAGAAAAAATTATTTTTATCGATATTTTTGATAAATGCTAAAACATCTGGATTCTTAATTGGTATGGTATTTCTAGACAGTTTTGGATGTTTTGCATTAAAATTTCTTTTAAGCATTTTAATTCAGTTCATGTTGTTCGCTAAATGGTGTATTGATATTCACTCCATTTTTTTTGATCCAATCTATAGTTAGTTCTAATCCATCTTTAACACTGACTTCAGGCTTCCATTCTAAAATTCTACTTGCACGATCATAATTACAGATTAATGTGTCTACATCAAACGGTCTGAATCTTGAAGAATCAATCTTTATCGTTACTTCTTTATCTAAAATATCTGCAATCATAGAAACTAAGTCTCGAATTGAAAATGCTCTTCCACTACCAACATTAATCACTTCTCCAATTGCCCCTTCCATAACTAATGCAGAAATTATTCCACGTGCAGTATCTGAAACATATGTTAAATCACGCTTACTATTCAAATTTCCCAACTCAATTTCATCACTTTTTAACATCTGATTAATGATTTCAGGAATTATGTATGGCTGAGTGACATTTGGTCCAAATGAATTAAATGGTCTAATTATTACTGCAGGTAGATTATGTTCTTTATGTAATGTAAAAATTACTCTTTCTCCTGCAAGTTTACTTACAGCATAAGTTGATTGTGGAATAGTTTGATGGTTTTCATCCATTGGAATATATCTTGCAGTACCATAAATCTCACTAGATGATATGTGAACAAAACGCTTTATTTTTTTCTCCTTAATTGCAGATATTGCTAAATCTATTGTTGCATTGACATTAACATCAAAAAATTTTCTAGGAAAGTAGTATGAATCTGGAATAAATGGGAGTGCAGCTAAATTAATTATGTATTCCTTATTTTTTACTGCATTTTCAACAACTTTTTGATTTGATAAATCAGATTCTATTAATTCAACATTTTTTATTCCTTTGATGTTTTGTTCTTTTCCAGAAGACAAGTTATCTATTATAGTAATGTGTGCACCATGTGATGACAATTGTTTAGTTATTTCTGAACCAATAAAACCACAACCCCCAGTTACCAGAACTTCTTTATCTTTCAATTCGGAAATTTTAGAATTTACTGACATATCGTTTCCCATTCATTCATCTATTTTAATTAATTTCAATCTTATTTTGAATTTCTTCTAAAAATTCAGGGTGGAATTTGTATTTTGTAGAATAACGTCCAAACCAGATTGTTTTATATGCCCATTCAATTGGATCCGTTTCTAAATTTTTATTATGATAAGAATACATGTTTTTAGAATTTTCTAATTCTAAATTATTTACAAAGAATTCTTTCCAATTGTATGAAGATTCAAAAGATTTTGTTTCAAAATGATCTTCTCTAGTTGTCAGTAAAAATATTTGGAAATTAATTAAATCTTCAATGGTCTTTTCAGATGTCTGAAGTTCATACTTATTTTCTAAAAATCTCATAAATAATAAACAACTATCTTTCAATTTCTGTTTATCATAAGCTGATCTTAACCAAGTTGCTTCTTCAATTGTCCAATAAATGTCTCCTAACTTAGGATCTGTGTGATTCCATCCTTTTCCATCATATCCATCTTCTACATAGTTTCTAACTATTTGATATTCTTTTGAAAAAATTGATTCTTCTTTTTCACAAAATTCTAAAAGAGAATCATAAAAATCCATGAATTCAATTTTATATAATTTTTTATAGAATATTGAAACATATTCAAGAAGTCCCAAACTATGAAATGTTACAACAAACCATGAATGAATAAACATTTGTTTTAAACCATCAAGATCACAAGAAAGCGTTTCACTAATGATCTGTTCCATCTCTGGGATACTTTCATTATCATGAATTGACGCATGTGGAAGAAATATTGGTGAACGAATTGTTTTGATTTTCATCATTTTTCTATAATTTGGATCATTCATTGGTGCATTAGGTAAAACTGTACAGTTATAGACATAAATGGAATCAATTTTTGCATCTGACGCAAGTATTTCTAATCCTTTTTTCCAACTCTCTACTGTTTCACCTGGCATTCCCATTATCATTTCTGTATATGTTGGAATTTTATTTTCTCTAAATTCGTCAGTTAATTTAGAAAAATTATCAAACTTAATATTCTCACGTTTCACTAATTGTAAAGTTGTTTCATCTAGCGATTGCAACGCTAATGTTACAGCTCTTAGAAGATCAGATCTTTGTAGTTCTTTAGCTAATGGTATGATTTTTTCTGAAGAAAATTTTGCCCAAGATAATCTAACCCGTTGAGGATAATGTTTTTCTAAAGCTACGTCGGATAGTTTTTTTGCAAGTTTATGGTCTTTCTCTTGAAAAATACCAAAGTTTGCATCACATGAGTCAACGTAAACAATTTTGTTATCTCCAAACCATTCAATTTCTTTAAATAATCTCTCTTCAGAAAAAGTTGAGATTTTTTGAGCGGTCATACTACCCCAGTCACAATATGTACAAGGATATGGGCAACCTCTGTTACTTTCCCATGATGCTAAATAATTAATATCATCATTTTTTTCAGTTATCTCCCAAATTGTTTCAGTTAGATAAGGTGATGGTAATGATTCTAGATCTTTTATTCGTGCTTCCCATTCATTTTTGAAATCTTTAGTTTCAACTCCTTTTATCTGTGAGAAATCCTTGTCTTTTAGATAAGCATTAAAAATATTTGCTATTACATATTCTCCTTCTCCATGTACAATCATATCGACAAATGGATATTTCTTAAAAAAATCAGAATCATTGTCTGGTACTTGTGGTCCACCAAATATGATCATACAGTTTGGATTCTTCTCCTTTACTTTTTCAGCTAGATGTGTAGTGATTTCCCAATTCCAAACATAACAAGAACATAATAAAATTTCGGCATCATCACATTTGGAGATATACTCTTCAATTTTATGACGGAAAACAAAAGTTTTTTCAAATTCAAAATTGGTTTTTAAGTTAGGTTTAGTTTTCATATATGAAACAAGCATTCCTATACTGTAAGGGAAATGAATCTGATTCCCCCACAAATAATTGAATTGAGAACTGTATACTTTTACCATTATTTGCTCTCGGTAAATTTTAGTATTTAATAATTTGTCATGAATCAGACTATTTCTAAATGATTTTTTGACTAAAACTTGTTATAATGCAGAAAATTCCATTTTTATTATGAAATCTGCATTAATTATACCAACATTAAATGAAATTGATGGAATGAAAACAGTTGTATCTAAAATCAAAAAAGAATGGGTTGATGAAATTATTATTGTAGATGGTGGTTCTACAGATGGAACAGTTGAGGAAGCAAAGAAACAAAATCTAACTGTTGTCCAACAAACGACAAAAGGTAAGCATGGAGCCGCAATATTTGATGGATTTGAATATACTGATGCAGATATTTTGATAATGTTTGGTGGTGATGGAAATAATGAAGTTGAAGAAATACCAAAAATACTTTCCAAAACAATGGACGGGTATGATCAAGTTATTGTTACTAGATTTGGAAAATCTTCTATAAATGAGGATGCAGGTTTAATAGATGGATTTGGAAATAGATTTTTTACTTTTCTTGTAAATATTTTTTTTAGTGGGAATCTAACAGATACACTATCTTCTAGTCGTTCTATTACAAGAAAAGCATGGAATGAACTAAAAATGGATGACTTTTCTATGTCGTTAGTTTATCAGATGAGTATTAGAGGATTGATAAAAAAACAAAAGATTATCGATATTATTGGTAATGAACGACCTAGAATTGGAGGTGTAAGAAAAATGCATCGCATTTCTACTAGTTTAGGTCTACTCTCTTGTCTAATCAGAGAATTTTCGTGGAAAGGCTAGATTTTTAATCACAAATATTTTTTGTTAGGATTCACATATGCATATTGCATAAATTGACATATTATTTGGAAATGATGGCCATAAAGAAATCTGTATATTTGGAAATTCATTCCTCACTGCTTTTTCAATATCCACATAACTACAATTGTACAAATCTGTTGATTTCAAACCAAATATTCTAAAAGCTAGATCGCTAATTTTGCTATACTTTGGAAAGCCTAAAACAATTTTTCCTTCGGTCTTTGTAACTCTGTGGATCTCTTTTAGGGCATTGACTAAATCATCTTTTTTCATGAATTCAAGTACACTCAGACAAATTAACGCATCAAAATTATGATTGGAATACTCTAAATTTAAAATACTACCTACTTTTAATTGCGCATCAACCTTTTCCAAACTTAACATTTTTTCTACAAGCGAATTATTTTCATGGATATCTACTGCGTGTAGTTCATTACAACGACGGGATAATTCTGGTAAAAGAATCCCACTAGCATGTCCCACCTCTAATAATTTTTCATGATTTCCTCCCAACAAATCTAATGCTAAAGCTAAACGTTTTCTATAAGCAAATCTAAAAAATGGTTTAAAATACCACTCCATTGGATCAGATGGACTTGTCTTACTTAGAATATCCTTTTTTGGTAAATGAAATGATCTTGTCATGGTTCTATTATTGCTAAGTATAATTATGCGAATTTTTTAGAAACCAATCTACTGTTAGTTTAATTCCGTCTTGAATTTTAGTTTCTGGCTCAAAACCAATAATTTTCTTTGCACGCTCATAACTTACACATCGTCTAGGCTGACCATTAGGTTTTGTTTCATCCCAGACAATTTTTCCATTGTAATTTAGTAGGGTTGAAATAGTTTCAACCAACTCTCTTATTGATATTTCTTCAGAAGAACTAAGATTTAATGGAATTGTATCTTCATATTTTTCTGCTGCCAAAACAATTCCTTTTGCAGCATCTTGAGCAAAAATAAAATCTCTTGTTGGAGTTCCATCTCCCCAAACAGTAACTTCTGACATTTTATTCCTTTTAGCCAAAAAAATCTTTAAGATTAATGCGGGAATAACATGTGAGCTACTAGGATTAAAATTATCATTTGGTCCATAAAGATTTGTAGGAATTACTACAATAGAATTAAAATCATATTGTTGTTTATATGATTCTGATTGAACCAATAACATTTTTTTTGCTAATCCATATGGGGCATTTGTTTCTTCAGGGAATCCCTCCCAAATTGATTTTTCTAAAAATGGAATATTGGCAAATTTGGGATAACTACATACTGTTCCTAGGGAAATAAATTTCTCGACGTTTGCATTTTTAGATTCATGTAATAATTGTACGCCCATCATAAGATTATCATAAAATAATTCGCCAGGTTTTTCTCTATTCAACCCTATACCACCAACGTGTGCTGCTAAATGAAAAATAATATCTACACCTTCTACAATTTTTTGACAATTTTCTTGTTTACGCAAATCACATTCTTTCGATGAAGGAATAACTATCTCTTTCACATTCCTTTTTTTAATCTCATTAACCACGTATTTACCTAAAAATCCATTACCACCAGTAACAAGTATATTTTTATTTTCTAAATCCATTTTGATTTTTTAATATTTTTTGTTGATATTGAATGTTTTCCCTTTTTGTAACTGAAAACTCATTAATAGCATCTTTTTTTACTTTACAATAATTATTTTTTCAAATATCTATTTACAATGTTGAAAATACATTATAACATTTTTATCTTCATATATTCAAAAACTGCTATGCCTGAAAAACAATATGCTCAAAGTACTTCTAATTTTGAAGCATATCGTGAAGAAAATAAAGATAATTGGCATTTTGATCCTTCTGTAAAATCCAATGATTATGAATATCTTGGTAAGCTAAATGTTGATTTTAATCCATTATTAGAATTAATGAAAGATGATAAAAATTTTAAAGAATTTAGAATTGTAGAAAAAATTGAAGGTCATGACAAACTAAATTCCAGAATCGAAGAGTTTAGAAAATGGGGATTTTCTGAGCATAATACAAAATCACTTCAAATGACCGATAAAGATTTTCCAGAAATTTTCAAACCCTATAAAGAATTTTCTGGATTGAATTTTTGTAATGTAGTTGCATTAAAACAATATCCTGGACAATTTCTACCATGGCATATAGATACATTAGTAGGAATACGAAAAGAATATGATCTAGCAGATGATGTTCAAGTAATAAGATATTCATTAGTATTAGAAGACTGGAAATGGGGTCACTATTTTCTAGCAGGAAATAGTATTTTACATCAATGGAAACAAGGTGATATCATTCAACTTGCTCCAAATATGCATCACACTACATGTAATTCTGGCATAGAACCAAAATTGACAATGACAGTAACTGGAGTTCTAACTGAAAAATCAAAAGAAATTAAAAAATCTAAAAAGTTTGAGCACAAATAAAATATTGTATAAAACTTATCTTATACATCTTTTTTATGAATTTCTTCAAAAGATTCATAATCTATCAAATAAATTTTTACGTGATATTTCAATCCATGTTGTTCGTGTGAATCATAAATTTTCTCCAAAAATGGATAATCATCATCGTTTTGATATATTGAATTAAGAAATTTTGCTCTATTTTCTTTTCCATCAAGTATCAGATGAGTTAGACCTGAATTCTTTGACTCGACAAGAAATTCTTCAATTGACCCAAAATCTTCTGCCAAGAATTTCTTTACATCTAACGAGATATGACCATGTCCAATATCAACACTAGGTCTAGGAATTAGAGGCCATTTCATTTCAACTTCTGCTGGTTTGAAATATGTGCTTTCAGGTGAAATGTAATTAACTCCATTTGCATTTTTTACTAAATATTTTGCAACTTCAAATGCTTCTCGTTCATGGTCATAATCTATCTTCTGATATTCCATGACCATAAATGATGCAAAAATAATACATATCAAAAACATAGTTGTGGCTATTTTTGGTTTTCTTATACTCGTTTGAATCTTATCAAAAATAGGAATTGATAACAAACAAAGCATTGGTAATAAGGGCAACAAAAATCTCACTTCTTCTATATTTCTACCATACCCATAAAATATTGGTATCATAATCACAATTGTGAATAAGATCAAAGTATATGTCTTATAATCTATCTTTTTCCACGACTTGTTTTTTATCAAATAAAATAAACTAACGGGAAATACAATTATGAAAAATGGAATTAATAAGTACCCAAATGATTTAATTAAATTTGTAATCCCATTTATAATAAATGACATTCTATTATCCTGATTTTCTTTAATCCATAATTCATCCGTTTGGTTACCCGTAGTAAGATTTACTGTTACATAGCCCACTCCTGCAAAATATGAGCTTAACAACCCGTCTTCCCCCCATGCATCAATCCTAAGAATTGCTATTGGAGATAAAACTAACAGAAAAATACCTAACGCAAGTAAGTATTTCAAAATTAATTTATTATCTCTTCTAAATCTAATAAAAAACATTATTGAAATTGGGATTATGAAAAGTAATCCTTCATAACGTATAATTGAGCAAAGTGCTGCTATCCCAAAGGATATGTAAACAAATTTCTTTTTGTCACTAAAAAATAAACATAATGTTGTGACTAGTAAAAGAATGTATATTGATTCTGTAATACCCAGCAGAGAATTAAAAATTATTCTTGGCTCAAAAACAAATAATGACACAACAATTATTGAAAGTGATTTTCTAAAAAATTTTCGTGCTAAAAAATAAACTGGAATTATTGTTAGAACGGAAATTAATATATTTAAAACTCGTTGTAAATGTGTGTATTCAATAAAACTCCCATTATTAAACAAGGTAAAGAAAAACGAGACAAACGATGGCCATCCATTATTTACAAGAGCCCAGTTATTTGGAAAATGCCCAATCTGACTCATGGATGTTGCATAAGAAAAATAATCTAGACTGTCATAGGTAAAAGGCACTTCATATGGAAAATAAAATAATCGTATAGTAACTCCAATTACTCCCAAAACGATTAGAGCTAGAATTGAATTTGAAAATACACTATCAGATTTTTTGTTTGTACTTTTTATCATATTTTTCTTCTTAGATTCTTTAAATGACATCTATTGTCTTTTTTAATATGATTACTCAAGTATTAATGAATTAATCATCAAACATCTGTGTCACTAGGTATTTACAAGAACTAACATTAAGCATCATCAGTAATATTTAGATATGAAAAAGAAATTATTTTTTAAATTGAATAATTTTTTGGAGAATACACTAAGATTCCTATGAATAATAAAAACAACTTGAAAGAATTATCCTCCATAGGTTTTTCTGATGTAATTGGGACAGGAGTAACTGCACTATTCTGGTTTTTTCTAGCATCTCTAATAGAGCCTGATCAATATGGTGAAATATTTTTTTATCTTGGCATTGCTAGTATAATTTCCTCAGTTGTACTTTTTGCCAGTCAAAATACAATCACCGTTTACATTGCCAAAAAAATTAGGATCCAAACAACATTATACTTTATTTCTTTATGTGCTGCATTTGTTGGCTCATTAGTAGTAATTTTATGGTTTTATCGTTTAGATATTGGTTTAGTAGTATTTGCATATGTCATTAACACTTTAGCTATAGGTGAAATACTAGGAAAAAAACTTTTTACGACTTACTCAAAATATGTGTTAATCCAAAAATTTTCATTTGTTTTATTAGGAATTAGTTTTTTTTATTTATTTGGAATAAATGGAATATTATATGCAATCGCATTATCATATTTAGCATATATAATAATTATATTTCGAGGATTAAAAAATGATGGAATAAACTTTCCATTAGTAAAAGAACACATTGGATTTATTACAAATAATTATTTTTTTAGTATTATACAAATTGTAAGAAGTCAAATTGATAAAATAATAATTCCTGCAGTTTTAAGTTTCACTATTTTAGGAAATTATGCTCTTGCATTACAAATAATGGCGATATTAATTATGTTTCCAAATATAATTTATAAATATATCTTACCGTATGATGCATCTGGACAATCTAATAAAAAAATAAAATTATTAACAATCATCATATCAATTCTTCTAAGCATATCGGGAATAATTTTAGCACCAACATTGATTCCAATCATACTTCCAGAATATACTGAGTCCATACTTGCAATTCAAATTATGAGTGTAGTTGTAATCCCTACTGCTGTCACATCCATTTTGACATCTAAACTTCTAGGAATGGAAAATAGTAGACATGTATTAGTTAGTAGATTGATTAGCTTAATCCTAATTTGCCCTGGAATGGTAATTCTTGGCACAACATTTGAAATTATTGGAATTGCATGGGCATATGTGATTGCTAATACGGCTTCTGCCATATCACTTGGCATATCAAGTTATTTCATTGATGTAAAAAATAAGAAAAATTAGAACATTGATTCTGATTTTTTAATCCATTAATATTTAAGATGTTTGTCGTAGATCTTTCCATATGAAGCTTTTATCTAAGATTATTTCAATTGTAGTAATTTCAATTCTAGTATATGTATCATTTTTAATAATATCTGATATAACTTCAATCTCGAATGAATCTTTAATTTTTCAATTTGAATATCTACCAATAATTTTAATTTTCATAACATTAGCCTTTTTTTCATTAATTTACAGGTGGCATCTACTTTTAAAAAAATCAGAAATTAATATTCCAAATAGTAATAGTATATTAATTTTCATGGCTGGTGTTTCTTTAGCTATAATTCCTGGAAAAGCAGGAGAATTGATAAAATCTGAATTATTAAAAACAAAATTTGATGTGCCGCGAGCAAAATCTGTGTCTATTGTAGTAGTTGAACAAGTTTATAGTGCAATTGGTTTGATAATAGTATCTCTTTTTGGCATGTATTATTTTGATCTTGGTATTTACATTACTATTAGTTTCTCAATAATTGTAATTTCATTATTTTTATTTTTATCAAATGAAATATTATTTCAAAAATTCTCAAAAATTTTTCTCAAAATAAAATTTCTAAATAAATTTCTTGGAAATATATCTGAATCTCAATTAGTTATAAAAAAACTACTTTCAGGGAAATTTGTATTAAGCTCGATATTATTTTCTACACTATTTTGGATCTCAATTTGTACTGCTATTTACTTTATTATTCTTGCATTTGGAATTAATACTTTTGAATATTTTGCCATTTGGACTATGTATGCAAGTTCTATAATGTTGGGCTTCATTTCATTCTTACCTTTAGGAATTGGAGTTGTAGAAGGTAGTTTTGCAGGATTTATGGCATATGAAGGAATTAATATTTCTGTGGCATTGACTCTGATAATAATTATAAGACTTTTAGTTGAATGGGTGCCAATAAGTGCTGGATTTATCTGCTTAAAAATTAGTTATGGAAAAAAAACCATTAATCAGGATAAAGATGATTAATTATTAAAAAATCTATAAATTTTTATTTTTCAATAAATGAACATTTTTGTTGAAATCAAATTTTAAAAAAAAGCCTAATGACAAATCCACTAAAAAAGAATCACCTAACGAGAAAGAAAAGCAAACTCCTGATGATGATACTTTTACGGATTTATGGTCTTTTAGATCTAAAAAAAATCAAAAGTTGTAATTTTCTGGAAAGTATTTTATAGTAAATTTCTTCTATTCAATTGTTGAAATCAAATTTTAAGATAAAAAAAAATAACAATAATAAAAAGCCTGAACAAAAAAGCAAAACTGAGCTCACTGAAGAAGAATTTGAAGAATTTGTTTCTAAGGCTGGTGCTGCTGGAACTTTCATGGTTTTTCGGTCTAATACCAAAAAAGATGATGAAATGGGAATTGATGAGCTTTAATGCAAAGAAATTATAAACTTAATTGCTAAAAATCAATTGTGAATGAAAATGAATTATCTATTGAAGAAGATACTCTAAATGAACTTGTTTACTTAAAAAATAATGATGGATTTAAAAATAAAAGTTGGGATGAATGGTTTTACTTTAAATTCAAAATCAATTCTAAGAATGATGTTAAAGAAATAATTGAAAATGTTGAAAAAAATTTCTTCGATAAAAATCATTTTGAACGATATGTGAAAAATTTTACACAAAATTTAGATCAAATTTCTACTCAATTCTCTTCACGAGAATTAGATCCTGAATATAATTCTCAAAATAATAAAATTAAATCTGCAATAGTTATTGGACGTGGACCATCTATGAAAAAACATAATCATTTGGATATCTTATCTAAAAGTAATTTCTCTGGATATATTGTTTGTACTGATGGGGCATTAATTCAAACATTAAAATCTGGTGTGACTCCTGATAAGTTTCATAATTTTGTAGTCGTCACAGTTGATACAGAAGAAGATGAAGTTAATTTCTTTAATGATGAAATTGTTGATAAATATGGGGATAAAATACATGGAATTTTTTCCACACTAGTAGATCCTAAAGTAATTAAACGAGCAATTGAAGCAAAAATAAAAATCCACTGGGTTCATCCACTTTTTGATCTACAGGAAGGAAAAAAATCATTTAATAATATATCTGCATTAATTGTGAGATCTAAAAAAAATGGAACAGGATTACCTGCTATACAAACTGGTGGAAATGTTGGAACTGCATCGTGGTTTGTAAGTTGGAAAATTTTAAAATGCAAAAATGTGGCATTGATAGGAATTAATCATGGTTGGGAGGAAGATGATTCCTGGGAAACAATACTTTCTCATGGAAATGTGATTAATGATCTTAATATCGATAAAACTAGTAGCACGTTTCAAAAACTTTTTCCAAAAATACATAATCCTGATCTTGATACATACTGCATTTTAGATCCAATATTTCAATACTACAGTAATGCTCTCAAAGAATTTATTTCACGTTCTCCTGAAACAGTCACAACTATTAATGCAACTGAAGGCGGTTCAATTTTTGGACCTAGAATAACAAGCATGAAACTCGTTGAATTTCTTAGCGAATATTAAATTAATGTGTGAACTCTGTATATTTGATGATAATGTATTTATCAAAAAGAATTAGGGACAATATATGAAAGTTTTACTAATTCAGCCTGAAGTTAGACTAGATGATAAACCATTTGATTTTCCTTTTTGGGCTGGAATTTTTGCTTCAATTGTAGAAAAAAAAGGTGGTCAGGTGGCAATTTTGGATTTAAACGCAATACGAATGAATTATGGCGGAGATTTTGTTCCAATGGATGTTATACGAAATGAAATTGGTTCTGAAGATTGGGATCTAATTGGTGTTGGTGGATTAACTACTATGTACCGAAGAATAAAACAACTAATACAATTTACGAGAAAACTTTTCCCTGAAACTACAATAATTAGTGGTGGTGGTTGGTCTACATACAACCCTGATGAAATCTTACAGTTGGTTCCAGAAATTGATATGGTTTGTATTGGTGAAGGTGAAGAAACATTCTCTGACATATATGATGAAATTAATAGAGGAACAAAACAATTTGATAAAATTAAAGGCTTGTGTATAAAGCAGTTTAATGAAATTAAATTTACCGAACCCCGTGCGTTGATAACTGATCTGGATACAGTTCCATATCCTCATTATGATTTATTTGAATTAGATATCTATTTCAAATATTCATCTTATCCTATATCAAGAGATGCATTTCTATCAAAAAAACGTGCATCTGCAGTATGGGAACGTGGTTGTCCGAGAGGATGTACATTCTGTTCACATAATGGAATGTCGAGAATTGATCTACAAAACATCTATGGCTCTGGCGATCGTAAAAAAGGTGAAATTGTTGTAAGAGAAACTGATAAAAATAATGATACATTTCAACTTCCTGCAAGGTGGCCATCTCCAAAATATGCTGTCGACAATGTGAAACTTCTAAAAGACAAGTATGATATTGATTTCCTTACCATTCTTGATGAAAATATGACTAGTAATCTAAAATGGACTCGAGAATTTTGTGAACTTTATGTTTCTGAAGGATTAAATGAATCTGTAAAATGGGGGACACTTGGAGATGCACCTAGCGTTGCTGTCAAACCTGAAATAGTAAAAATCATGAAAGATGCAGGATGTAGTTATATCTCATTTGGATTTGAATCTGCATCTGACAAAGTTCTTAAGCAAGATATACAAAAAGGTCAAACTCGAATGCATCTTCAAAAAACAGTTGATGTTATCAAAAAAGTTGGACTTAGACCACTTGCCACATTTATGATTGGAAATGAACATGAAGATATCAATGATCTTCTTGAAACAGTTGATTTCTGGATACTGAATAATATAGAGGTAGACCCATTCATTTGCACACCTTATGTTGGAAGTCCAATATTCTACAACAACAAAGATGTTGTGTTGGAACAATATGATGAACGACTAAAATTAACTAAAGATGATATTACTGTAGATCAAAATATAAGAAAACAATGGCAGCTTGAAGCTCTAGATAAATTTATGAAAGAATGTGGAGATGCAACTCTGTATACTGCAACAGTTAGTAAAAATTTCAACATTCCTGATTTAATTGCCCTAAAACGTTTTATGTATAAACATGACACTGGCAGAATGATAAAAATGGCTCATCAGAGATTTGAAGAAACTGGATTGACTCAATGGAAAGTCAGTGAAAAATGGAAAAAATATGATCCAAAAGCTATTGCAAATGAAGAATTATCCAAAAGACTAAAACTTACACCAAACTAAATTATTCTCAAATTGACAAAAAGAATATTATTTTACATCGATCTGTTTACACTGCATTTTGGATTAGCTCATTATATCCAAAAAAATACTGATTATGAAATCTATGGTATGATAGATACTACAAATAAACCCAAAAACTTTTTTCTAAATCAAAATATTGTTACTTTTAAAAATCAATGGTTTTATCATGATTTTATTGATATTACAATTCCTGCAGACTTTGAATACTTGAAAAAATTTTCAGAAAAATATGGAATAGATATCGAAAAATTAATCAAAAATGATAGACATTTCAATCATTATAATGAACTTTATACATTCACTGAAAATGAAAAAAAATCAATTGTTGCGCAAGAATGTAAATTATACGAAAAAATAATCTGTGAGTCACAAGCTAATTATCTAATTATAACTCAACCTTCCCTGAGGCATTCATATTTGTTGTATGAACTATGTAAAACTCTTGGAGTGATCCCATTGGTAATCAATCCTTCACTTTTGGGATATCAAACATATGCCTCATCTAAGATAAACAAACTTGATTCATATGATACTAAAGCTATTCGTATAGAAGAAAAATCGTTTGAGGAACTACGTAATATTTTAAAACAATTTAATGTTAATGCTCAAATTGTAGATTATATAGATAAATTTGGAAAATCAAAATTAAGTCTAATAAAATCTGCATACGAATTTCTATTTAACAACAGCAATTCAAATATCAAAACACATTATACATATTTTGGAAGAACAAAAAATAAAGTACTTCTTTATTCCATTAAAAATTTATTTAAAAAATCTCTACGTAAGAATTTCATTAATAAAAATTTCCAAAAAAATATTGTTGATGATAATTTCATTTATTTTCCCCTACAAGTTGAACCCGATAGAAATCTCTTACTTGGGGCTCCTGATTATGCAGATCAATTAAACAGCATAACGCAAATTGTCAAAAGTCTACCTGATGGATACAAATTATACGTTAAAGAGCATCCAGGTCAAAATAGAACTTGGAGAGATATCTCATATTATAAAAAGATCCTAAAATTAAATAATGTAAAATTGATTCATCCTTCTTTTCCTAGTGAAAAAATATATAAAAAATGTAGTCTAGTAATAACTGCTGTTGGTACTTCTGGGTTTGAAGCATTGTTTTATGGTATACCCGTAATTGTTTTTGGAGATGTACTTTATTCTAACATATCTAGTGTAACAAAGATGAACTCATTTGATGAATTAACAT
>Ga0315326_10000256_pt1 | contig 24958 bp, 19 predicted proteins | sample M180m32315metaG_FD_203457 | JGI IMG/M metagenome (GOLD analysis project Ga0315326, IMG submission 203457) | Ammonia-oxidizing marine archaeal communities from Monterey Bay, California, United States - M1 80m 32315 | ecosystem: Environmental > Aquatic > Marine > Coastal | place: USA: California... | reverse complement strand
CTGAACCTTCTTGACATCGAGGCGTGATAACTGGTAAAGTCGGCGCTCAGCAATCGCTTTCGCTTGGGGTTCAGTGAAATCGAACGGAGAAATTCCGGACATCTTCTCATCGCCCTTTAGCACATTCTCAAATTGCTCTCTGCTAGAACTCGCACGACCGACTTTGATTACATCATCAATACGATCCTGTGCCTTGACTAATCCTTCGAGAATATGCGCTCTAGCCTCAGCCTTGTTGAGGTTGAATTGAGTTCTACGCTCGATTACACTCTCTCGGTGGCGAACATGTGTGTGAAGCATTACTGGTAATGTGAGAAGAACTGGCCTTCCATCGATAATTCCCATCATGTTGGCCGAATATGATTCTTGAAGTCGGCTCGATTTGAATAGCTGGTTTAGTACGGCGTGAGGGTCGGCATTATTCTTAACTTCAATAACAACGCGGATTCCTTCCTTTGAAGATTCGTCTCTGATATCACGAATACCCTTCACCATCTCTTTAGTAACCAGTTCAGCAATATGTTCGAGCATTGCTGCTTTCTTTACCTGATATGGGATTTCTGTGATGATAATTCTCTTGCCCTCGCTATCATCGAGAACCTCACATGTAGAGCGAATATGGAATCTACCATGTCCCGTTGAATACATATCATAGATTCCATCAATTCCATAGACAGTAGCACCGGTAGGGAAATCTGGACCTGTGATTTTCTGTGTATATTCATCGATTGCGATATTTGGTAATTCGTCTGCATCACCAGAATCTTCACCCTCTTCGATGATACGATCTACATGAAGCCTGAGTGCATCAGCAACTTCATTGAGATTGTGTGGAGGGATTTTCGTGGCCATTCCGACCGCAATTCCATCGCTCCCATTCAAGAGCAGGTTCGGTAAGCGTGAAGGTAAAACAGTTGGTTCCATTTCCGAATCATCGAAATTAGGTTGGAACAGAACTGTGTCTTTGTCTATATCTTCCAGCATATGCTTAGCAATACGGTCAAGTCTACTCTCTGTATATCGCATAGCAGCAGGTGGGTCACCATCGATTGAACCGAAGTTACCCTGTCCATCAACAAGTGGATATCTCAATGAAAACTCCTGAGCCATTCGCACCATTGTATCGTAGATCGATTGGTCTCCGTGAGGATGGAATTTACCCATTACCTCTCCAACAGAACGTGCTGACTTTGAGTGACTTTTCTCAGGGGTATGTCCAGCTTCATGCATTCCATATAGGACGCGCCGATGGACCGGCTTTAGACCATCTCTCGCATCAGGTAGAGCACGTCCAATAATTACTGACATTGCATAATTGATGTAACTGGTTTTCATCTCTTCGTTAAGGCGACGAGGTAGTAATTCTCCACCTGGTGCTGAAGTATCATCGGCTTCCATATTATTTTCCTCCTCAGACGTCAAGGTTAGTCACCTCCTTTGCAAAGCGTTCGATGAAGGCCCTACGATCACCTACATCTTCACCCATAAGGATTTCAAATAATCGATCAGATTCCTCTGCATCGTTGACTGTAACCTTTAGCAGTGTCCTAAATTCAGGGTCCATTGTAGTGGACCATAATTGGTCTGGATTCATCTCTCCAAGACCCTTGTAACGTTGAATCCCTACCTTTGCAGTTGGATTGTCTTTACGCAATTCCTCGATGTAGAGGTCTCTTTCCTCTTCGGAATATGCATAATGAGATTTACGACCACGTGATACTTGGAAGAGTGGCGGCTGCGCGATGTAAACATGTCCTTCCATTACAGCTCTCTTCATGAATCGCCAAAAGAAAGTCAGAATCAATGTTCTAATGTGAGCGCCGTCTACATCAGCATCTGTCATGATGATGATTTTGGAATAACGCAGTTTGGCTGGATCGAAGGCTCCTTCATCTTCCTCATTATTTCCAACGCCTGCTCCAAATGCCCTGATCATTGTTTGAATCTCATTATTTTGGAAGACCTTAGCCATATTGCGTTGCTGGCGTTCTACATTGAGGATCTTACCTCTAAGTGGCAAAATCGCTTGCGTACGACGGTCTCTGCCAGTCTTTGCTGAACCTCCTGCAGAATCACCTTCCACGACATAAATCTCGCACTCAGATGGGTCTCTGGATTGACAATCAGCTAATTTCCCTGGAAGGCCGCCGCCCTCAAGAACTCCCTTTCTACGTGTCAAGTCACGAGCCTTACGTGCAGCCTCGCGTGCTTTTGATGCAAGTACTGCCTTATCGACAATGGTTTTTGCAACCGATGGGTTTTCCTCAAAGTACTCCCCTAATTTTTCATTGACGATGCTTTCAACGATTCCTTGAACCTCGTTTGAAACAAGTTTGTCCTTGGTTTGACTAGAGAATGAGGGGTCGGGGTGCTTGACCGAAATGATTGCTGCAAGGCCTTCGCGTACGTCGTCGCCCGAAAGACTGTTCAGATTTTTGAGCAATTTTCTCGATTGTGCATAAGAGTTGAGAGTTCTAGTCAAGGCGCCCCTTAGCCCGGAAAGGTGAGTCCCTCCATCTCTATTTCGAATAATGTTGGTGTAGCATTGAATTGATTCGCTAAAAGCATCAGACCACTGGAGGGCGATCTCCACAGTGATGGGGCCTAACTCGATTTCTCTTTCGCCTGCAAGGTGTACTACATCGCTATGTAAGGGGTTTCGCTTTGCATTGATTTGAGCAACGAATTCGCTAATTCCTCCCTCGTATGAATGCTCAGAAACAAGAGTTTCTTCTCCTCTTTCATCGATGACATTGATGGTCAATCCTGCATTGAGGAAGGCCGTCTCTTTCAAACGAGTGTTGATCATTTCATAATCGAATTCGGTAATTGTTGTAAACACCGATAAATCCGGTTTGAACCTAATTGTAGTGCCGGTAGCATCTGCCTTACCGCTTTCTGCTAGTGGGGAAAGCGGAACTCCAATTTCGTATAACTGCGTGTAAATGATGCCATCACGCTTGATTGTCATCTCAAGCGTTTCAGAAACTGCGTTTACTGCAGAGACTCCAACACCGTGTAAACCACCAGATACTTTGTAGGAACTATTGTCGAACTTACCCCCTGCATGGAGTTTGGTCATGATCACTTCTGCAGCTGAAATTCCAAATTCATCATGGATGCCAACGGGAATACCACGCCCATAATCGATAACTGAAAGTGAACCATCGGCGTGAATTATTACGTCGATTACATCATTGTGACCGGCCAAGTGCTCATCGACAGCGTTGTCCACAACCTCCCAGATACAATGGTGCAGTGCAGACCCGTCGTGTGGGTCACCCAAGTACATTCCAGGACGTTTTCGCACCGCTTCAAGTCCCTCTAGGACCTGAATGCTCTGGGCACTGTATTCATCTGACATCTTATCGCCTCGTTATCGGGTTAATTTCAAGTTAGGAAAGTCTCATGTAATCTATCATTAATGCTCGGATTTAGCGTTTCGAATTTTTTCGCTGATTTCGGTGAAAAAATAATGTATAATTTGGCGCTCAGTCCGGCGGTTACATGAGTGCCTCCCGCACCTGTTTACTAGGTGTGAATAGGGGGTATATCAACCTCTCTGAGAGGGGGTCCTAAAAGTGAAAGTTTTAAGTGATTTTTTCCTTATAGGAACTGTCAAAACACTACTTTTTCCAAAGTATGGAGAGATGAATAAAATCGCAACCGTTAATGATGAAGGGCAGGTCGCCGGAATCATGGCTGACCCAAAGGTGTGCGTATCTCTCGATGGCACTACTGTCGAGGAATTGACAGATGAAGCTGCCCGTGCAAATCTCGCTGGCGCAGACATGGTCGAAGTCAGATTCGACAGATTATTCCTTGTCCGTCCAGATCCAGTAATTTCTGAAGAGGAAGAAGGCGAGAGACATAAGATTCCAGAAGAAACCGATTGGGAGACCAATAACTTCGATACAGTAGATGTTTCAGCATCTATTTCTGCTCTGAAAGAAGCGCTCCCCCTACCAGTGGTTTTCACTGTTCGTCCAGTATCTGAAGGCGGATTCTTCCCAGGTGTCGAAGAAGAGAGAATTAGTGTTCTCAAAGAAGCCATAGAATCTGAAGTCTCATGGATTGACCTTGAATTATCAATTGCTGATGCAACACGAAAGAAGTTGCAGAAAGCAGCTACAGCAAAAGGATGCAAAATTATTGCATCACGACATGACATTAACGGCATGCCAGACAGCGAATCTATTGCGAATTTAGTCAGAGAAAATACCGGTGCTGGAGATATTGTAAAGTTCTGTGGAACCTCGCATACTCACGGAGATGCACTGCAAATTGTAGAAGCAGCACACGCACTGAAAGGCGAAGATTTGCCCCACAGTCTGATGTCGATAAATAGCGGCGGAGATTGGGCACGAATCCATGCTCCAATTATGGACCAGAGTTTGGTATTCGCTACACTGAAAAATGAATTCCGCCTTTCCGATAAAGGATTGGTAAATGTTCGCGACCTCAGGGATGCTTGGACACTACTGGAGTACTGATCAGGTACTTGGGCCCTGTTCAAGTGATGGCACCAAACCATCTGCAGTTGGAGCAATAGGCTGGACATCAAGTCCGGCAGACATGTATCTCTTATTCATCACCACAGGGATTGCAAGTGTTCCGACCATCAGTACCATACAACATATCGAAACGCTCCATTGAGGAAGTATGGTTGACCGTGCCTCACTTACAATACTCACATCTGCAATTATTATTGCACCATCATTCATTGCATCGCCACTATGTGAATTATCAGTATTATCTATTACAATGTAAAAATACTCACGAGTAGATTCTGAAAATAGTCCTGAATACTCTTCCGGGCCATCTAAAGAAACTGAAAATGAGACTTCTTCTACATCTTCATATTGATGAGTATCGCGATAAGTCCTCCACCCAGTAATATCGAAACTCCTCCATTCGGGAGAAACATCAGATGCATCCCTCTCTGAATTTTGAACAAAATCCCAATCATAATAGCCATGCCTTGAGTCATATGACCAAGAATATCGGTCCCATTGACTCGATGTCATGAGGTATACGTCCCCTCTTTTGGGACCATAAGTTCCATCTTCAACTGCTTGAATATTAATGCAAAAGGTAGTTCTGCGATCCTCATGCAAATTTATTCGCAATATCCCTACAGAATCATTTCCGATTAGCATCGTAGTTTGAACATCCTGTGAAAGTCGAACGAGTTCATTTCCTCCATTCCATTGGTACATCCATTCCTCTTCAGGGCCATCATATGGCACTGGCTCCACATCTTCATTCGATGGTTCATCATCAGGTCCGTCACTTTCGGACCACATGTCATCCCATGGATTGGTCATTGGCACTTTTGCAAAGCGCTCTATGCTCTTATTCCACTGTGCTGGGATGATATCACCCTCACAACGTTCAGCAGCACTAGCCTCTCCGATTGGAGAAATATTGGTAGGGAGGAGGAGTGGGGTCATCATCACAATGAGTACGGCCCAGACCATTCGTTGTCTCAATGGAGCACCCCCTTACGGGGGTGAGACCATTATCGGGGGTTAATCGGCTTTACCTTCAGCGACGACGGCGAAGTGGTCGAATATATCCACTCGAATCGCTACGACGTTCATCCTTCGAAAGGATGGATGGTGCAGGCGGTGGAGCATGTTGGTCCATACCAAGTACACCACCATATGATTGAACTTCCTCGACCTCATATGTCTGAGCGGCCTCTGCTGCTTCTTCTTCGACCTCGGTTGGACTTCTCATTACCGCCCAGCCAAGAACTAGTACAGCGATGATTAATGCAAGTACGACCATCGACTCGCCACTTGCATCGACAAGCCAATCCTTCCAATCCTGAATTGAAAAGTCGGATAGGCTTGGTGGAGCATCATCTTCAGCTAGAACATCAATAACAAAATCAGATGAAGTACACATTCCCATTCCATCACATACGGACAAGCGCAATGTATGCTCTCCCGCCTTATCCCAGTCATTTGCTACCTTGATGCCATCGGAGCCGGATGGAGTGACCCAATCATCGGCAGTATCGCCATTTCCATCTGTATCATCTTCGATGTCAAATTCCCAAAGTACAGTTAACTCAGATGAGATTCTTTCATCGTGATCGGTGTCCAAACCATCATTGACATCAAGATCTCTCCAAATCACTGTTCCCGAATTCAACTCAGCATCTGAAATATTAGCAGAAATGGCCACTGAAGAATTGACATAGACATCAACAGGGATGCTGATATCGTGAATTTCAGGTAATGAATCTACCTCAATGGTAAAGGTTGCACGGCTAACATCTCCGGTCAAATATGCATCTCTGACTGTTAATGTGACCTTGTATGTGCCAGGGCGTTCATAGGAATGCCAAGGCATTGGCTCATGTGAAATCGGTGATGCGTCGCCGAAGTCCCACGAATATTCCACCAAACCATTCCACTCTGAATGATTTGATTCTAATGGAACATAGCGCCCTTCAAAGCGTTGGTCACCATCTCTAGTGCCCCAAGAGTCGAAGAATAGCAATTGTCCTGGCGCTGTGACAGTATTGCCATCTTCATCGAATGTATGCGACCATGCTGTTGGTTGGATACCATCTGGAAGTGGTGTTGTATCGGTGATAATCATGCCATCAAGCCATGCATCGAGAATTCTAACCTGTACAACTGGTCGAGGGTTCTCTATTCGAATTGTCATCAATCTCTCTTCACTAACATCGCCATGCTCATCGGTGACAATCAAACTCACCCAGTGTTCACCGGGTGTAGAGAAATTATGGGTTACAAGGGGAATGTCAGAAGCCATACCATCTGAGAATGTCCAATTGAAACTGAGAACACTGGAGTCACCAGTAGTTCCATCGGGGTCATAGCTTGTACGTCCATCAAATTGATATGGGATATCGACTAACCCATCGCTCTCTCTGAAATCAATCTCAGGAGAGCCTGTGCTTGAAGTATCACGAATTACATATTGTGCTACCGGCATCTGATTGATCACATGAATCGTGAGTTGTGCTTGAGCAATAGCGCCATCATCATCGGTTACAGTTAGATTGACTGTCTTGATTCCTGGTGAATTCCATGCTGGCATCGGATTCGACTCTACGGAGTTTGAGTCGACGAAGAGGTCTGTACGGTCAACAGTGCCTCCATCTAGATTTACCGCTTCAGCAAATTGCCAACTCCATGCTACAATTGTACCGTCGGTATCGCTGAAAATATCAGGCATTAGCACAGGGGTATAGGTCTCGGTAGTTATCACATCAGAGAAGACCTGTACTGGTATACGGTTGTTAACATGCACTAAGATACTCTTGAACCCGATATTGACTCCATCGCTTACAGAGAGATTGAGTTCATATGTCGTATTTGCAGTTGGACCATCTGCCCACTTGTGATGAGCTTCAGTCACACCTACACCTCCTTCGGAAGTCGAGTCACCCCAGTTCCATGTAAAATCAAGGAAAGAAATTGGTACATTGTCAGAAGTACGTTCAGCATTGAACAATATTCTCTGCCCAGTTAAGATAGAAATCTCATTCTCGATAACTACGCCATTAACAGTGATAATTGGCATTGGTGCAGAATCATCGGAAATATTCACCAGCATTGATTCTGCGTTGGACCAGATGTTACCGCGGTCAAGGACCCTCAGAGTAACATTGTATTCACCCACGAGTTCAAAGGAACGTACAGGGCTCTTCAGGCTTGAAGAAGAACCGTCATTAAAGTCCCATGCATAAGCAATTGGTGAATCCATATGTGGAAGGGTATTGTTGTCAAGCGATGTGCCCCATGCATCGAATCCATCGCCATTAAAACTGATTTTATCCCATGTCTGAGCCATCAATGGATCGATCTCAATCATTGCATTCGGACGCATATTATCAAGGAATAGTGGTGCGGTCTGAGTGCTATCTACAACATCTCCAAGCATGTCTTTCATTGTCAGATTGAAAGTGTATAATTCACTATTAGGAGAGGTGAACCAGAACTTGGTAGAAACCGGTATTCCACCACCTGCTGCAATCCTTACATCAAGAGAATCTACTGGCATTCCAGTGCTATTTCGCACCTCGATGTTCATATCTAAATCTTCAAAGAATGCATTTGAAAGAACCTCAAATTCAACCTCAGCAGTATCTGCAAGGCCATCTCCATCACGATCTGTCGTCATGCTAGAGTTTAGCGAAATTGTCGCTGGAGAGGTAATTCTTGCTGCTTCTATATCTATTTCGCCTTGGGGATAAGATGAACCGCACGAGGTGTAGTCACAATCACCTTGAGTGCTTGCAAACCAAGTGATTGCCCATATTTCATCAGTCAGGTTTCCGAACCCTGGAATCAAACCCGTTCCGACTTGCCCATTCCAATTGATATCGGTTCTCGAAAAAGTTCCATCAGCCGTAGAGCGACTCATGATTACTCCATCCATTCCGGGTTGATCACCGGTAAATCTCATGGTAAGAGGTGCGGGTGAAGCACTGCCTGGTGTGAATTTGAAGACTCTAACGCCCCATCCCTCTAACTGATTGCCAGTTGAAGTCCAAGGCCCAACCCAATCACTGTTGGTCTCTGTCGGTTGTATTCTACAGAAATCACTCGAAGCACATGCAGGGGACATGTATAGGTTGGATAAACCGTAGATACCTTGGTCGCTATCTAGAGTTGCGGCTATTGTGAAATTGGTCCAAATATCTACGAAATCTCGACCAATTACTCCAGGGAGTGCATCGATTGGATTACGAGCAATATTCTCAATTCCTCTGGCCCCAGTTGAACTATCAGCAGCAAGATTACGAATTGCTGGACCTCCACCCAAATGGTCAGCGATATAGAGGAGGAAAATGAAACCGCCTCCATAATCAGCAATTCTCTGGTTCCACCAACGGACCGAAATTTCAGCTCCTTCTGTCCAAGCGTTGACGTGCCCATACAGTGTAGAAGAGCCGCCGAAACACAGGAATGCAGCCATATCCGCTGCACCCTCGTCTATCCAGAGGTTTTCATATGGGTCGAGAGCATTGTGTAACAAGTGTTGCAATTCGTGAGCAAGGATGACTTTTGACCATGTTAATGGTGCGTCATCGATGTCGATGAAAATCGCTTCTCTTGACGAGGACATACCGGGGGAAAAGTAGCCTCCGACATTGTATGCGCCATCAATAGCGTAGATGATAACCTCAATCTGACAGTTTCCGTCGACATCAGGGGATGCAATTCCTCTTCCATCTCCGTAATCCTTACCGAAATATGTCATCAACGTGGGGTACACAGTTTGATCCCATGTACTAGCCCAGTTGTTTAGGACAGTCGAGGATAGAGTTCTACCATCTTGAACCATAAAGGCTGCAGTGCTTGTGGTTTTCTCGACAGTGACATCTATGCTTCCACCTGAAGAAGGAACTGTCACCGAATCTCCCAAGTTGTAAGGAGTACAAGACCGGCCACTAGTTGCTGAAGAACTTACGCCAACTCCTGGCATTCCCTCATCCATCCATGCATTTTTCATCAAACGAGTCGCGCTATACACACTCTCATCTGTATCAGGCATCATATACGGGTGTGATTCGGATAATACTATGTCATCGATATTTCCGAAAACCGGCTCGAAGGATTGAGAGTCTTCAATGGCTTCCTCGGAGGAGTCGGCTGAGGCCATAGGAGCGATGCTGGAGAGCAGAAGTGTCAGAAGTATGACAATGGCACTATTGGAGCGTGGTTCGGACATTTTTGCTCAACCTCGGAAATGCGGTACTGCGTTCCAGATATCCGACTTGAAATGAGGTATTTAAGAGTGGGTGGGTGTGGCGTCATTAATGCGCCTTCGAACGGTCTGCCTTGTACTACTATTGACAATGGCCAGTGCAACCGCATCATCCGAAGAAATTAGTGAAACTGAAACGATAGACTGCGCCCTTGTTGAACAATTGTCTTTCAATGGAACTAATGCAAATGAAAGCGTTTCTCATCAAGTTTCATTGGGCCCAAGAGTCCCGGGTAGTGCTGCAAGTTCAGCTTTGCGCCAATCAATCAAAGAAAATTTGAGCGGATGGGCAATTAGCGAATCCATTCATCATATGGATGGAATTACCCTTACCAATCTCTTCGCAACATGGAATCAGGGGGCAGGTAACACCGTCTACCTCGCAGCACACTACGATACTCGCCCCGTAGCAGAAAGAGATTCCAATGAAAGCATGCGAGACCAACCAATTCCAGGAGCGAACGATGGAGCAAGTGGTGTTGCGGTTTTGCTGGATCTTGCTCGCTTGATACCAAGCATGGAACTCGACCATGAGATTACGCTATTCTTCACCGATGCAGAAGATTTCGGGGAATCCGCATCTCTTCTCGGTGCGAGAGCATGGGCAGAAAACCTGAGTGACGAAGAGGCAGATGCTATCGATTCATTCATTTTGGTAGATATGATAGGAGATGCATTCCTCAACCTTGCACCTTCTTATCCAGGAAATGAAACTCTATGGTTACGAATGAGCGAAATCAATGATGCTTTAGGGTACTCGAGTTCAAATTCATGCACTGGGACTCAAGGTGTAGGTATTTTCTCTACCAATACGTCTTACGGAGTATGGGACGACCATGTATGGCCGATATCAAAAGGGATTCCGTCAATCGATATCATCGATATCGCCTACGGAGAAAATGCCTCAAACTGGAAAGGACATTGGCACACACATCAAGACACTCCAGACAAAGTTAGTGCTGAAAGCCTGGAAATGGTAGGTCGAATGGTCGAATTGGGCTTACGCTCTGGTTCATTTCTCGATGTACGAGTTAGCCCTTCTGTAGACAATGAGATACCTATTCCAGAAGAAAACGAAGATACTGAGGTGATTTCTGATAATAATGAAATTGCGATTGGAGTCATAATAATGGCTTGCTTATTGCTCATCTGGACCATCATTGCATGGGTATATCTCGCGGATAGGTCAGGGGAGGGGTGAAATCCGCGCACGCCCTCCGCTTACTTAGGACGGAGGGATAATCGATGGCTGAAGAAAAGGAGAATCGACTTGCTGCACTCCGTCGAAGAGTTCAGGAGAAGGTCACTGGTTCCCGAATAGAATCTCGGCGTCGTGAAAAAGATGCCGAGGATGAACTCGTAGTCCAAGTCGCAATTCAAAATGACGAGATTGACCTAGAAGATGGAGTATTGAGCCAAGGCGAGAGACGTAGAAGTCTTGCATCAACCATGGTATTAATCGGCTCACTAATGGGGATTCTTTCAGGAATATTGATTCTGCAAGGCAATCCATCAGATCTATTGGAATCAAACCTATTCGACACCACAGATGCTCTTGATATTCATGGGATGGTTCTCGATAGTGAAGGAGACCCTATTGGAAATGTTACTATTGAATTGATAGATCCAGTCGATGATGTCGTGTTGATGTCGAATACGACGGATGAAAATGGGAGATATAGCCTCACAGGGACCGCTGTAAAATATTCGATTCTGAAATTCACTCTAGATGATCATGTTACAGTTCTTCGTCATTTCACGCCAGAACCAATTGGAATTACACCTGTGACAATGTTGGAAGGCGAAGGGGAAAGAATTGAAGATGAAAGGTCCAAAACCGAAGGTTGGTCTATGCAGAATGCAGTTGCATTATCCTCAGCAATTGGACTACTCACTATTGCTACTGCACTGGTTGGAGTTCACGCTTCATACGAAATAAAGAAAGCAAAACGCTATCGCCGAACTCAAATGTTTTGCTGGATTGCGCTTTTCAGTAGAGGATTGATTATCTTCGGACCAAGCCTAATCCTGATTGCAATGATTCTCACAATGCTTGACCGGGAAGACTTCGAGGACTTTGATACTGAGGAGGATTGAGGATGTACCTCATCACAGTAGAGGGAGGTGACGGCTCCGGTAAAGGCGAAGCCGTTCGAATTCTGGCCAACCTTGCCAAAAAATTTGCATTTCCCAATGTCCATGTCACCCATGAACCGCGTAGACATAGCGAACTTGGAAAACTGGCCCTTAGGGCCGTTAGTAAGGGCGACCATTCCCCCTTGGAAGAAGCTGGATTATTTGCAGCAGACAGAGTCGACCATTCCCATACATGGATTCGGCCAAGATTGCTCAATGGCGATCTTGTGATTTCAGATCGAAATATTCACTCCTCATTGATCTATCAAGGAGTGGTTGGAGAATTGGGCCTTGAGCAGGTCGCAAAAATGAATGCTGCTGCAATGATTCCAGACCTTGTAATTTGGATTGACTGCGACCCTGCAAAGGCAATGAAACGGATAACTTCTGGTACTCTCAGGATGGCTGGTTCAAATAAGCAAGAATACTTTGAAACCACTGAGATTCAAACAAAAATCCGTGCAGGATTCAAATCAATTCTATCTGGTGAACTTGAGACTCCAGCTCCATTCAACAAAACCAAAATCGTTGGACCAATCCTCAATGAAGGTGGACTTGATGAATTAGAACGGAATCTTTCAGAGGCGCTTAGGTCCTTTTTCAACAAGAAAACTGAACCACTAAATGTCGACTTGGACCAAGTTGACAGACATCTGCTCCAGAGATTGACGGCAGGAGTTCAAACTCAACAAAGGCTCCCTGGAGCTCCGGCAAAGCATAGTTCGTTACTCGAGGATTGGCTTGAAGGTATTTCTCCAGCCGATTGGATGAAGAAAGCTGAAGATGATTGGGGGGAAGAAAGAGCAAGAAAAGCCGATGTCCCAAGCCGACCTATCGCTCATGCTTCATGGTCGATTCTTGGTACACTCTCACTTACAGACACCACCGACGTCCCAAGCCTACATCGTCAATTAGGACCGGTTAGGACAGTAACAAAACGTCATACACAACGTATGGTAAAGTGGCTAGAACAGGAACGTTGGCTTCACAGGCAACAAAACCATGTTCCTTTTGCAGAGGCACAAATGTTCAAATTACGCAATACATATCTTGGGTATGGCCGACTTTGCTTAGCAATGTGGCCGTTTCGAACCGCACTTGCAAGTTGGAGAAGAAGTGAGCCTGATGGGGACTGGGCTGATGCACTTCCTGCAATTCTTCACTCTTCACAGAAAACTCGCCCTTCACCTGCGATTAGAAAAGCAACAACTCATGTTATTGAACGCCTAAAGCTAATATCGAGTGGTCATGCGAATTGCCCTGTCCCGCAGAATGAATCCGAATTGATCATCTGGTGGTCGATGAGACCGCCAAAGTGATTATTCCTCTTCGGAAGTATTTGTGAGAGAAAAACGTGACCCGCCTGGTAAGATCACTCTAGAAGCATCGATATCGAATTTCTTTGGTCTTGCTGCAAATGCAGCGGAAAGGTATAGCCCCACTAATATGCCGAATGGTGCACCAGTGATTAGTCTCATTATCGCCGTAGATTCGTATGAGGTGAACATTTGCGTGAATCCATCTATTGCCATTGGCACGGCAGCTAAAACTACCATTCCAAGGGTTGCTCGAGTCCTGTGGTTCTTCCTATAGATTTCAGTAAGCCATTCATCGGGGAAAATGGAGAGCATAGAATCTCGGATTGTCCACCGGTTCACTCCGCGCCTTGAAAAGACGAAACCACCAACTGCGAATCCAAGGAAAATACCGATATCTCTCACGCAAACCGGCATCTGATTATCATTGATGAACCATGATCTCTCGTGTTTATTATGACAATTTAAGTCTCCAAATGCATAAACAAATCCAGCATAAAAATCTAAATCGCTCCACGCAAAAGTGCCGTACTCGGATTGATTATGTCCAACTCCTTTGCTCTCATCATGTTGAATATTGCCCCACGAATTTTCATTAGCATAATCGAATGAATTTGCACGGCCTGAAAGTTCTGGAACCGTACCTGCTGGAAGGTAAAAAGGTACCAAGAAGAAGGATACGAGAAAGAAGGTCGCAATACCGCCTACCCAGTTGCCAACCTTTGAATCGCGACTCCGACTCTCAAGTCCGTTGCGCTCCATGAAACAACTGTGACGGGCACAGGGCATATGTTTTGGGATGGGCTATCTTGCATGGTAACATGGAGGAGAAGGTTGGCTTTCGTCGCGGCCTTTCTGCCGCTAGTGTTCTTGGACTATACGCTGGATTCATGTTAGCAGTTGGAGTTGCTATGACCTACGGAAATGATGGACTGTTTATGGCTACCATGCTTTGGGCTCTTACTATTGTAGTCAGTGCGATATTTCTGACGCCCCTCCTCGCAAAAGGCAGGAAACGAGGCAAATCAGGTGCCGATGAGGAAGTTGCGGCTATGAGGGCGGCTTTGGAACCATACAATGAGGGAGTTGGCGGATGGAGAACCCTTTCTCATATCAGAGGAGGTGGGCACGGGGTCTCAGTTTCTTTATCCGATTCTGAAAATCCATTATTGATTATGGAGAAGTCTTTGCAAATGGCCGATTCTATCCGTGTAATTTTCAGATTTTCAAAAAGTGAATCTAGTCTAAGAGAACGCATTTTATCTATAATTGAGGAAAGGATTTCCCGAACACGTATTCAACGAAAAACCAAAACTATCACCATTTTAACACCTCAATTATTGGATAGAGGGGTTTTAATCACAAGAACTATGATGATTTGCCCCCCATTAATGGTGCTAGGAGCAATTGGTTTTTCTTCAATCTCAGACGGGGATTCTATTCTTGCTGTAGCTGGGGCAATTGCAGGGTTATTGTTGGGAATAATGGTCATCACAAACAAGGGCTCTTGATGTATACTAGCAGAAATAAAAAAAGTCAAGGTAAATTATTCTCTGTTTACGAGAAGTAAGCTTGTTTTGATGCCGGTATCACCTCAGCGAAACCGATGTTGGCTCGATATTGATATCGAATAGCCCACCTTTACAAATGGCGAGCCGCTGTGTCTGCGCATGGGTGAGGTAGACGAACTCATTGGGCGCCTCATCGGAGCCGGGATTCACGTTCCCCCTGAAGTCGCAAATGCAATGAAGTCCGTTGATATTTGCGATTTTACTGATTTTGATTGTGATGGATTCTACCACGACAGACCTGTTGTATTCCTCGAAATCGAAAATGGCGGTGTGAAAACCATATCAGCACCACATATGATTGCTACATTACTCCATCATTTGGAATTAGATTCTGGGCAAGAGGTTGTTGTTTATGGTGCAAAGGGCGGATACATCTGTGCATTAATCGCCCACGTGATTGGTGAAGAAGGTCATGTGACCGTTCTAGACCCATCTATTGATGTAATTACGCATCTCTCTAACACTTTACGAGGTTACCCAACTGTCTCTTGCCACGTAATTGAAGATACTCCGGATTGCGCCTTACCTTCACTCAATCGTGTACTGGTCACTGGACAAATAGGCGAATTACCTACATGGCTATCCGAAGGTCTCTGTGATGGAGGTTTTGCAATTGCTCCAATAGGAGATAGGGATGGACAACGATTGATCAAGATTGAAAAACAGGGTGAAATGAATCTCGAAACAGACCTTGGAGGTGTGATTTTCGGACCTGTAAATATCGAGGATACCGTATTTGGAACACCCTCGCCTGAAGAGATGGCTGAATTAATTGAAAATGCAACTCTATTGCTTGAAGAACTCGGCATGGTGGATGCGGAAGAAACCGACCGCCTTGGTGATTTGATTGCTGAATTACGCCATCTACCGGACGACCTTCCTCCTCCTGAGGAATTAGATGACCCGCGTGAACACCCTATGGTACGCCTGATGATGGAAGAAGGGGCGTGGTTCTTGAGGATCTGGCCAATGGTACAGATGATGGCTGAAGCACGCCTTGCATCGCCGGGAGCACCTGATTCTGAAGAGGATAGTACCGGGCATTCTGATTTTATTCCTTGAGGTGATTCTATGTCGAGTATCAATAGCGAAATATCAAGACTAAAGCACAAGGATGTACGTACAAGAAGGCGTGCACTTAGAGCCTTATTCGACATCGATTCCCCTTCGGCATTACCAGCATTTATTCCACTCTTAGAAGATACGGACCCCTGGTTTAGAACTAAGGCTCTTGATGCCCATAGAAAATGGGCAAAAAATTCCTCTGATCTTGAAGCCTTAGTAGAAGGCGACAAAGAATGCCGAAGACTCGCTGCTGAACTATGTTCAGAGATTGGAGATGTTGGAATTGCAACTACACTATTCCAGTCCGAAGATTGGACCACTCGGAGTTTTGCAGCACGAGCTCTAACTGATGACAACAAAATGATTGAAGAGATGGCAGGAGATAGTCATCATTCAGTCCGAATGATTGCAGGTGAGTTTAGCAAGGATTCAGACATTATTTCCATGCTTATTGAAGATGGCCACTCATCGGTTCGCAGAACAGCACTGGCAACTGCTTCTAGGGAAGAAATCACTGTGAATGAGAGTACTCTGACAAAAGCTCTCGGGGCCAGTGACCCATCATTACGATCCCTCGCAGCCGCAATGACGGTTGAACAAGGAGGAGAATTACTTGCTAAAGCATGTAAGGATACAAGCCCCAAGGTGCGAAAAGCGATTGCAGACCAGTTGAGAATCGTGACCAAAGATGTTGATGAGCGTGTTGAATTGGTCGCTGCAACATCTCCTGAGATTATCATACGCTGGCTTCGCTCTCGTCATGACCCCCGTTCAACTAAACTACGCTGGCGTTTAATTGCTGATTCCGATGTAGATGCACGAATAAGGTCCAAATTACTTGAGCAGATGAGTGGAAGGCCAAAAATCGATGAAAATAAACTCGCAATTCTTACCGAAGATGATTCGGCGCTAGTAAGGCTTGCAGCGAACAACCTATCAGCCGCCGTATCTGAGATGTCAGGCGAGCGAGTATGAATTCGGGACTGACTTTTCACGCTGATGCGACCGCGGGAGAGAGCAGAAGGCTCGGTGTTAGCGTCATAATTGAGGGCCCATTTACCGAAAATATTCTCGAATGTAAATTCCCTAGATGGATCCCTGGTTCATATCTTATCAGAGAGCCTATGCAACATCTTACAGACCTCTCTTGTACAGCGGATGGCGAAGACATAAAGGCAGAGCGTTTCGGAGTAGATGGAATTCGAGTTCGAGGCATTAGCGATGCTAACAAGGTAGTGCTTACTTACAGATTACTAGCTGCGGAAATGACATGTAGATCTAATCACCTTGATGCCTCACATCTGCACTTGATGCCACCTTATACATGGGTGTTACCAACTCGCGGAATAGAGGCTGACCGGTTGGATTTAACACACTCAATTACCCTTGATTGCCCTGATGATTGGACCACGGCAACTCAACACCCTGGGAAGGAAGGTAGTTGGACCGCAAACGGGAGGGATGAACTTCTTGACGGCATAATGGAATCAAATGCAAACGAAATGATTTCTTGGAATGTCATGGGTACAACCCAGCATCTAAAACTCTGGGATTCAGGTGGATTCAAAACTCCTCAGAGTTCTATTGACCGATTCATAGGAGCCGCCACTCTAATCATCGAAGAACACTTTGGGCTGTTTGGAGTTCCCGATTGGAAGGAATACTGGACTGTTTTACAACTGACCGACTCTGGTAGAGGAGGTCTGGAACATCTTCGCAGTCAAACATCTATGATGCCAAGAAAGTGTATGCAAGAAGGTAATGAAGATGAATGGCGAGACCTCGTGAGTTTGTTCAGCCATGAATTCCTTCACCAATGGAATGTCAAGCAATTACGTCCGCATAACTTCCTCGACTACGATCTCCAAAAAGAGGTTCACACCGACCTCCTGTGGTGGTTTGAAGGACTTACCTCATGGCTTGGTGACATCATTTGCCTCAGAAGTGGTGTTTGGTCAGACGATGACTGGAATAAAGATTGGATGAGAAAAATGAATCGCCATTTCGATCGCAATGGAATGGAGCATGAATCGTTAATGGAATCAAGCCATGATTCATGGATTCACCTATATCGTCCAAATTCGTACAGCCGCGAGGTGCAAATTTCATATTATTTAGAAGGCGAAATGGCGATTTTCTGCCTAGATGTCGAATTGCGAAAGCGCTCTAAAGGAATGAGTGGGCTTGATGATGTCATGGTCTCTCTATACAATGAATTCCGACTGGGTTCGACGAAAGAAGGGGTGAAATATGCCGATATTAGGAAGGCTTTGGTCAATACTTCTGGAGGGCGAAACCTCGGTAAAATGCTCGATTCTTTAGTCAGCGAAAGAAAAGCTCCTGATGTACTTGCAGCATTTGCAACCCTAGGGATGGAATTGGTTAGTGAGAAAGAGCGCAAAGGTGCGTGGCTTGGGTTGAAAATGTCTAATTCTCTAGGCCGTACAAAGGTTAGAACACATCTAACCGGTTCACCATGTAGAGAGATGGTCCACACAGGAGATGAAATCATTGCAATCGACGGACTACGTGTGACTTCTTACAAAGAAATTAATGCTGCTATACATGGTTCTGCCAATAATCCAATCAGCCTAACACTATCGAGAGAAGGAGTTCTACTGGAGGTTGAAGTCATACCTATTTCTCATCCGGAACATACTGTAAAGGTAAAGGGAGGAGGTAATCGAATTTGGAAGGCGATCAAATGCTCTACGCGAAGAAGAGAATTATTACTCTGACTTCTCCAATTCCTCTAGGAGTACATGAATTGGTGGCAAGTGATTAGAAATCGTGTGCTTGCTTGTCTTTGCTGGGTATGTTGAATCAGATAGACTCATCTCGATTACCTCTTGCTTGGATAAACTCTCCCTCCCAGCTCCCGGCCATACACCTACTGAGATGCTCTCATCCTCAAGATAATCGATTAGAATTACAGGAACTCTAGCAAGTTCGAGTTCAATAGCGATTGACCAACGGTGATGCCCATCAAGAATCGAACCGGTGGCCCTATCGACAAGTAGTGGTTTGGTATATCCTCCCCACCGTTTTGTCATATCGAGTAATTTGTTGCGATTTCGTATTTTGATCTCTTCATGGGGTTTCAACCAAGCCAAAGGCACCAGTTCGACATCGGATTCTTCCCACGACATAGTCCTCTGGGGAGTGAAGGATTGGGATAATGCTTTGGAAAGGATGGGCGCGAGGGCGATAGGGGGAGAAGGATGCTAGACGCTGGCCTGATTGCAGATTCTCCCGCAATAAGCATTCCTGGATTGATTGAGCCGAATGTAAATCTCTCTGCTGTACTCAATGCTCTTGCCAACGAAGGATTTGGCGTTTGGGTCGTAGGTGGAGCGGTGAGAGATGCGGTTCTAGGTATCAATCCACACGAATTTGATCTAACTACAAATGCACGACCGGATGAGGTAATGGCAATTTTCGAAGACAACATTCCAACAGGTGAAAAGTTTGGTACAATCACCGTCAGGAATGGAGAGGATTTCTTTGAGATAACTACCTTGAGAACCGAGAGTTCCTATGGCGATGGTCGTAGACCAGATGAAGTAGAATGGGGCGACAGCCTTGCTGTTGACCTATCTCGCCGTGATTTTACCATGAATGCAATGGCATATGATGTTGCGAGAGAAATTCTCCACGACCCATTCGATGGAAGAAATGACCTCGATAGAGGTGTTCTTAGAGCTGTAGGGGAAGCCTCGCGCAGACTTTCGGAGGATGGCTTGCGAATAATGCGTGCCTATCGTTTCATGGATAGAGGAAGTGCAGGGATTTGGATGCCTGATCATGAGTTAAGTGCTGCATTGCTAGACTGTAAACACATGTTATCTCATGTCTCTGTAGAAAGGATATGGCAAGAACTCTCTCGAATTGTCATCGGAGAAAATGCGAGCAGTGTTCTTCTGAAAATGACAAATGATGGTATTATTCAAAGAATACTTGGTTGCGACCCCATGCCTGATGAATTTGAATGGATAATGGCATGCGATAATGATCTCGAAGTTAGGCTTGCAATCCTGATGAACTCGATGTCGAGTAATGAAGTGGAAGATAGCCTGCGTTCACTAAAGGCTCCAAAGAAGGTTATCAAGCGGAGTAAACACCTACATTTCCTATTGGAAAATACCCCCCATCCTGATGAGTCCAGAATATATAGAGCGGTAGTTTCCGATGAAGTTAAAGCACACGCAATGATGATTCGCGCCCGTGGATGGGACCCTAGTGTCATCGAGAGTTCACTCTCTCTTCCTTCAGAAGTTAAATGTCTAGTCGATGGGATTTGGATCTGCGAGCGGACTGCACTCATACCCGGCAAGAGGCTGGGGCGTCTCAAGGATTGGTTACATCGAATCCAGATAGAGCGGGACCTCAAAACCAAAGATGAGATGGAAAGAGTTCTCTGTACCTTATCGTGGCAACACGGGAATGAGGACGAGTGGCCTCGGGTTGAGTGGCCTTGAACCTACACATTGATGTCTATTCATCATCTGGGGGATAATGATGAGCGGACAGGAAGTTCCCCCCAATCCTTTGATGAAATCATCATTTGTCCCATTTGTTATTGGAATGATGGCTTTCATGATTGGATGGGAACCCGTTGGAATTTGTGGATTTGTCATCGGAATTATCATGATGATTATTGCAGGGCTTTCTCAGGCTACTGCAGAGGGATTTGGTGCAGCCCAAGGTAAAATGGTACTGAAACAAGATGAGTCAGGGCAGTGGGGATGGACACAAACTGGCGGCCCAGCAAATTCGGCACAAAATAGTAACATGGGAATGTTGGTGCAACAACAAGTAACCAAAATGCAACCCCAAATGGCTAATTTACAACCCGATAACCAAAGAATGAAACTCCTCATTTCTGAAGTTAGCCGAGGTAACATTGACATCAAAAACCTCGAACTCAAAGATGTCAATTCCATCGCTTCGACGTTCGGAGTCCAAACTAGTAGTTCCAAAGGAGAGGTAATCAAGAATTTGGTACTATCTCCTAATGCTTCCAAGGCCCTCAAAATAACTGGTGCTACTCTTGCTGGAATTGGAACTCTTACTACTGTTGCAGGGGCTGCAAAGGTAGCCCGCCATGTTAACGACAAAAAGGACCTCACTGGTAAAGCTCGCCAAGCAATTGAAGACGCAAAAGAAGCAATTGCTGAAAAGAAAGAAGCGGTCATTGATGATTTTGATTCGAAACTAGATGAGGTCGTTGCCGAAATCGAAAATAAGGTCGAAGGTGCCGAGCAATACCTCGAAGAGGAAATTGTTGAAGAAGAACTTTCTGATGATATTACCGAGGTAGAAAACGAAGATATCATTGAGGATGATGTCGTTAAAGAAGAGGCTGAAGTGGAAGAAATTACAGAAGAGATGGTTGTAATTGAAGAGGAAGTTACCTCCACTGATGAACCGCAATCTCCTCCAGCAATTATCATCGAAGCAATTGAATTGGATGAAGGTATCAATACGCCACTAGAGATGGCGATTGAAACGATGGAAAATGCGCGTTTATCCTCTGAAAGGAGAGCGATTATGGCTGCGGAGAACTCAGTACACATGGTCACTCTCAAGATTTCTAAGTTCGAAAAGACGTTGCTTGGTGATGCAACCTACCGTGGAGGACAAAGTGTCAGTGGCCTCATTGATGGAGGGCCGTACGAAGGTCTTGTCAAAATCCCTGTTGAACTCGATGAAGAGATTATGGCGTGCAAAGATGGTGATACTATCGCACTCTATGCTCGAATTGTTGATTTCTCACCGAGTCGACGTAGACCGGTTCTGGAAGCAACTGAATTTGCTTAATCAAGGTTGTATTGCACGACCAATTACGATACGCTGTACTTCTTGAGTTCCTTCATAGATCTGTGTTATCTTAGCATCACGGAAGAAACGTTCAACTGGGAATTCCTTGGTATATCCATATCCTCCTAGGACCTGTACTGCACGCTCAGCGACCCACATTGCGGTATCACCTGCGAATAATTTGGCCATACTTGCTTCTTTGGAATGACGAGGACCTCCATTCTCGTAATGATTCTGCTTAGCCCATGAGGCCTTGTAGACTAGGAGACGTGCTGCATCAATCCTTGTTGCCATATCGGCCAAATAGGCTGTAATCATCTGATGATGAGCAATCGGCTTGCCGAAAGTCTCTCTCTCATGAGCAAACTTGAGGGCTGCTTCGAATGCACCCTGAGCGATTCCAAGTCCTTGAGCTGCAATACCAATTCGCGAGTTGTCTAAAGCATTCATTGCTATTCCAAAACCCTTACCAGGTGCCTTGAGAACATTCTCCGCTGGTACCTTACAATTCTCCAGAATTAGCGTACAGGTATCAGAAGACCTAATTCCCAATTTGTCTTCCTTCTTTCCAACAGTAAATCCCTCATATGATTGCTCTACGATGAAAGCAGTAGAACCTCCATGCTTCTTTACACCATAATCAGGATGGTCGACATCCTTAGCGAATAATACATAGATTTGGGCCTGTGCTCCATTTGTCACCCACATTTTCTCACCGTTGAGGACCCAATGGCTCCCATCATCGGATAGTTTTGCCTTACAGGTCATTGCAGCCGCATCGGTTCCTGCTCCAGCTTCAGACAGAGAATAAGCTCCGACCTCCCCCGCAGCAAGGCGGGGCAGATACCGTGATTTTTGATCATCATTACCATGAAGAGTAATTGTCTTGGAACACAAACCAACATGCACGCAATACATCACTGCAAAGGACGGGTCGACCCTAGCTAATTCCTCGATGATAATCGCTTCAGAGATATCATCGACAGGATTTCCACCGTATTCTTCGGGAATTGTAATACCTTGAAGTCCAAAATCGAGAAATTCCTGCCACTCGGCGGCTGGAGGAATTTGATTGTTGTCACGATGCTCAATAGTTGGGGGTAGAACCGTTTCTGCGAAATCACGCACTAGTTCTCTTATCATCTGTTGCTCATCAGTTTCGTGGAACTGCATGCTAACTCCGAAGTGGTTCAAGCACATGACACTTGTCCATATTTTGGATATCTGAAAATACTCTCACAAACATTGTGTTAAAATACCACTTATTTGACGGCGCGGTGGAGATGACCATGGACGAGGAAATCATGGAATTTGGAATTGCACACAGTAGAAAGTACTCTAGAGACCATCTTTGGTATCAAGAAAAGGATGATAGGTTAGTAATTGGGCTATCCGATTTCATGGCAAAGGATATTGGGGAAGTTCTTCGAGTCATCCTACCACATGCTGAAACTGAAATTGATGAAGAACAGAGCCTCTTCTCTATCTGGACTGCAAGTGAAAAACTCACATTCCCTTCTCCATTCAGTGGAGAGGTATCCGAAGTTAACGGTGAAGTTGAAATCAATCCTGATTTGGTAAACGAGTCACCATATGACCTAGGTTGGATCATCATTCTTGCACCTCACGAAATCGACATGGAAAACCTCCTCGAGCCAGATGAGTATGTCGATTTCCTCGCAGAATGAAGCGACAGACTCTTGAGTTAGAGATTCGACGTTTACTTGGAGAGATGAGATGGACCTCGACCGTCACGATTTTCAACTCGAGGAGTTGATTGAACGAATTCGCACCAGTGACCATCGTTTAATCGCATTACAAGTTCCCGAAGGACTGAAAATGCAAGCCCTTGAAATGATGGATGAAATCGAGGATGAGACTTCAGCAAAAGTCGTTCTCGCTGCAGACCCTTGCTATGGTGCATGTGACCTCGTACATGACAAGATGAAAATGATGGGAGTGGAACTTGTAGCTCACATGGGACATTCTCAGATGAATATTGAGTCGGGAATGCCGACTCAATTCATTGATGTAACCTATGATGGCGACCCTGTGATCGACCCCGTTCTACCCCTTCTTGCTCAACACCGAGCAATCGCAGAAGCTCGTCTTGGCGAAGGTGATATAGATCTTTCAGAAGAGGAAGCCAAAGAGCGATTCTTGGACGCAGTAGGTCGTGTTGCGCCTCTTAAAGGCTCAAAATTAGGCTTGGTCGGTTCTATCCAGCACCTTCACTTAATATTCGACTACAAAGAACGGTTTGAAGCGGCTGGATTTGAGGTTGAAGTTCCCGTTGGCGGAGCCCGACTAACTTTCCCTGGTCAGGTACTTGGCTGCAATTACTCGGGAGATGATGATGAAATCGGACACTACTTATTCCTTGGAAGCGGTGATTTCCACCCTATCGGCCTCGCCCTCCATACTGGTAAACCACTAGCAATGCTTGACCCATATACAGGTGATGCGAGCGAAATGGGTGCAGAACGTATCGAAAGAATCTTGCGGCAGCGCTTTGGAATGATAATGTCCATCCAAGATTCCCAAACTTTTGCAATTTTGATTGGAGAAAAGCCTGGACAGATGCGAAGAACTCTCGCGCTTCGTCTAAAGCGCCTTCTTACTAAACACGGCAAGAAGGGATATCTTCTCGCTCTCGAGCATATCGGCCCGGAATTAATCGATTTCTATCCTGTAGATGCATTCGTCAACACCGCATGTCCTCGAATCGCTATCGATGATGCGGTGAAGTATGGTAAGCCTCTGGTAACTCCATTTGAACTTGAGGTTGCGCTGGGAGAGAAGAATTGGGAGACTGGGTACCAATTCGATGAAATCCCTTAATCGGTAATTTCATAATTCTCATCGTATTGACATTGCTATGCAACCGCCGATACATTATGTACCCGCCCCAACTCAATATGTCGTAATGACTGATTCTCCATTGAACTGTCCACAGTGTAATAATATAGGCGCTACCAAAGTCAATTTCACCTTTTGGGGTGGGCTTATCGGACCCAAAATAATGAAGCAAGTAAGGTGCATAGCATGTGGCCAAAATTTCAATGGCCAAACTGGAAAACCAATTACAGCGGGAACAATAATTGGTTATTCTGCTGCTGTTTTGGGCATTTGTATAATCCCGATTATGATGATATTCTTAGTTATTTAATCTGAATAATTTGTTGTTTTCGCCCGTATCTTCAATAACCGTAGACGAGAACCATCTTTGGTCATGAGTTCCTATTTGGACCGTATCGGCGCCGGGCTTGTCTTGGCAAATCCTGAGGTCTTTGG
>Ga0315326_10000255_pt1 | contig 24969 bp, 26 predicted proteins | sample M180m32315metaG_FD_203457 | JGI IMG/M metagenome (GOLD analysis project Ga0315326, IMG submission 203457) | Ammonia-oxidizing marine archaeal communities from Monterey Bay, California, United States - M1 80m 32315 | ecosystem: Environmental > Aquatic > Marine > Coastal | place: USA: California... | reverse complement strand
AGCATCTCAAGTTGCATTAGTCGTAGGATCTGAATCTCCTAATGAGACCCTAGATCAAATTGAAAAACTAAAACAAAATGTAGATGTAGCTGTAAAGGTTCTTTTTCTGACAGCAGACAAGGAAACATTGATCCATCGTTATGAAGAAACACGTCGAAGGCACCCATATGAAGATTTGGGTAGCTTATCGGATTCAATATCAGCTGAAATTGACCTGTTGAAAGACCTTCGCGGGTCATCAAATGTAGAAATAGATACGAGCCATTTAAACGTGCATGAATTGAATAGGAGGCTTAGCGAGGCTTTTGCGATTGACTCTTCATCGATTTCCTTGCAGACCAGAATTGTTTCATTCGGATTTAAATATGGAGTACCAGTAGACGTGGATTTAGTTTTTGATTGCCGATTTCTTCCAAACCCTCATTGGGAAGATGAACTTAGAGAAAAAACGGGAGAAGATCAACAAGTCAAAGACTTTCTCCTTGAAAAAGAAATCGCAAGAAAATTCATATCACAATTGGAATCTATGCTTGACCTTTTAATGCCTGCTTATCAGCAAGAAGGGAAAAGTTACCTGAGTTTGGCAATTGGGTGCACCGGGGGGAAACATCGTTCAGTTGTTATGGCTAATGAAACGGAAAGGATTCTCGCCGATCTCGGGTTTATCTCAAAAGTTTCACATAGAGATATACGAAAATAAGGCATGAAGTGCTTTGGGTCACTACCTTAGCTATTAGAAATCGCTAGCATCACGCGTACAACCGTTTATTCCCGTAGGAGGGGCATATGACTATCCGAGTAGGTATTAATGGATTCGGCAGAATAGGAAGAAATTTCTTTAGAGCCGCTAAGCTTTCTGGCGCAAATATAGAATTCGTGGCAGTAAACGACCTAGGGTCTTTAGAGACTCTCGCGCATTTACTTAAAAATGATTCAGTGCATGGAAAATTCGGTGGGAAAGTTAAAGCAATTCGTGGAGGTATAAGCGTTGACGGTCAGAAATTAACGGTACTTTCTGAGCGCAATCCCGGTGATTTACCATGGGCTGATCTTGGAGTGGATGTAGTCATTGAATCTACGGGAATCTTTGCTGATAAAGATAAAGCCCAACCGCATATAGATGCAGGTGCAAAGAAAGTTATTATCTCTGCCCCAGCTACCTGTGATGCGACGTTCGTTGTCGGAGTCAATGATGATGATTATGATCCAGCGAAACACCATGTCATCTCTAATGCTTCTTGCACCACTAACTGTTTTGTTCCGATGATCAAAGTTTTAGACGATGCTTTCGGAGTACAAGAAGGCCTAATGACAACGACACACGCTTACACCGGTGACCAAGCCATTGTTGATGGCCCCCATAAAGACTTACGGCGCGCTAGAGCAGCTGCAGTTAATATTATTCCGACCAGTACAGGAGCTGCTAGAGCCACAGGACTAGTTTTAAAGAAAATGCAAGGAAAATTAGACGGCATTGCAATGCGTGTCCCAATACCTGATGGTTCAGTAACTGATTTCACTGGAATAATGAAAAAAACTCCATCGGTGGAAGCCGTGAATGAAGCATTTAAAGAAGCTGCGAAGAAAGGTTCAATGCGAAAAGTCCTTGATTACAGTGAAGATCCGCTTGTGAGTGCTGATATTGTCGGTTCGCCAGCGAGCTGCACTTTCGATTCTGGCTTGACCATGACTCAAGGGAAGCTCGTTAAGATCTGTGGTTGGTATGACAATGAGTGGGGTTACTCAAATCGCCTTGTTGACCTTACAAAAATTGTCGGTACGCGAAAAACAAAAAAAACACGTCGCTAATTTAAACTGTGAGCCATCTTCCAACACTTGAAGATCTCGGAGATCTAGAAGGAAAGAATATTCTCGTCAGGGCCGATTTTAATGTTCCTTTTTCGGGTGGAGAGATTCGTGATGAACTCAGAATTAAAGAAGCGCTACCTACTCTAAAATTCCTTGTCAAAAATGGCGCTAACGTAACAGTCTGTTCTCACCTTGGCCGACCTAAAGGCACAACTGATCCTAATTTATCCATGGAGCCAGTCAGAAAGCGGCTCCGGGAGTTGCTGCCAGAAGTCCATCTCCTTGAGAATCTGCGGTTTAGTCCAGGCGAAGAGAATAACGACCCACATTTTGTCAATACCCTTATTGAAGGGCAGGACTTATTCGTCAATGATGCATTTGGGGCATCGCATCGAAGTCATGCTTCGATCGTAGGACCTCCACAGTTTCTGCCATCTGCAGCAGGGAGGCTTCTGGAAAAGGAAGTAGATGTTCTCTTGGGTATTCGCCAAAAGCCGCGCCGCCCATTCGTGGCTCTTCTCGGAGGATCAAAAGTTAGCGACAAACTTGGTGTTATCGATGCGCTACTAGGGGTCGTGGACAAACTTGTTATCGGCGGGGGAATGTGCTTTACCTTTCTGAAAGCTCAAGGGAATCAAATAGGGTCATCTCTACTTGAAGAAAGTCAGCTTCAGTATTGCGAGACTCTTCTTAAATCTGGAGCTCCTATTTTTCTCCCTCATGATTTCACGACAATGGATAGTAGCGGTCAGATTGGTGATCCATCTGCAGGGGGAGTCGTTCGGCAAATGGGCAAAAATATACCCGATGGGTGGATGGGTTTAGATATTGGACCAGGATCTGCCGCAGCATTCGGAGATATCATTTCCGACTCGAAAACTGTTCTCTGGAATGGGCCGATGGGAGTGTTTGAAGATAACCGATTTAGTGCTGGGACTCGACATGTGGCTCAAACAATGGCAGAGACAAGAAGTTGCTTCACCGTAGTCGGGGGAGGGGATAGCGCAGCTGCTGTAAAGGAATTCGGATTTGCGGACGATATGGATCACGTTTCCACTGGCGGGGGAGCCAGCCTTGAGCTAATTGAAAAAGGTGACCTACCAGGCATAGCAGCACTAGTAGCAAGTCCGCGATTAATGTGATATTAAACAATTAGGAAGAGGCATAATGGCGGAACGAAAGCCACTAATAAGTGGAAATTGGAAAATGCATCATAATCATTTTGAAGCTATACAAATGGTCCAATCTCTTTCCTACCAATTGAACCCCGATGACTATAACGTTTGCGATGTTTCAGTCCACCCGCCCTTCACGGACCTTCGGTCGATCCAAACAGTTCTTGAATCAGACCACATACCAATTTCGTTAGGAGCGCAGCATTGTCACGAAGAAGAGAAAGGGGCTTATACGGGGGAAGTATCCGCCGGGATGCTTCAAAAGCTCAATGTGAAACTTGTGATTGTTGGTCATTCAGAAAGAAGAGAAATCTTCGGAGAGTCAAATGGGCAAATCAATTCCAAAGTTAAAGCAATCTTCAAACATGGGATGACCCCAATACTCTGTGTTGGTGAAACTATAGAAGAGAGAGAAGAAGGTAAAGCTGAAACTAAAGTACGAACACAACTTGAAGAGGGATTACAAGGCATTGGCAGAGAGCGAATAGGAGCAATGGTTGTCGCGTACGAGCCAATTTGGGCGATTGGAACAGGGGCGACTGCAACTCCAGAAGATGCGCAGAATATGTGTGCGCATGTTAGAGAAAGCATCAAATCAATTGCAGGTAATGGTCCAGCAGAGACTATACGTATCCAATATGGAGGATCGGTTAAACCAGTGAACGCTGCAGAACTAATGAGTCAGAAAGATATAGATGGTGCTCTAGTTGGAGGAGCAGCGCTTGAAGCTGAAAGCTTTGCAAGAATTATTCAATATCGACTGCATTAAAGAAGAGGAATTTGGGCAATGGGTACGAAGAGGCGGTGTTTCAATGAAGCATCTTGATAACATCACCTTATGACAGCATTCCTCGTAATCCTTGATGCCCTTATAGCGCTTAGTTTGATAGGGCTTGTTCTTCTGCATAGTGGTAGAGGGGGAGGGCTATCAGATATGTTCGGCGGAGGATTAGGCTCACAAGCCGCAGGGTCAACAGTTATTGAAAGAAATCTAGACAGAATAACTATTATCCTCGCTTTAGTATTCACATTTGTGACGCTGGCCCTCGCATTAATGTTGGATGAGTAAATAAACTGAGTTTGAATTAAAGGTTTAGTCTGGCGACAACAAGGGTAAACTGTCATCTCAAATGTCGGAGTGGCGGAATTGGCAGACGCGCTAGCTTGAGGGGCTAGTGCCCGTTACGGGCGTGGGGGTTCAAGTCCCCCCTCCGACACAGAGCACCTACATTAATCAACAGTTCCGACTTTGAATCGTGTAAGGAATTTCAATAATCACTTAGTTTTGGTAAGTTCTTTTCAGATTATGAAAGGCAACTAAAACCGTCTAGCCTGCCTCTTGTAGCAGTATCTAGGAGATGAAATGAAAAAGAAAGTTCGCATGCATGATGGGATTTGTGGAGCCACTTACATGTTGAGTGTTATCCTCGCTGCTACCGCATCAATACAATGGCTATGGATTGCTGGAATTGTAGCTGGCTTACAAATAATCAGCCCGATTACTCGCTTCTGCCCAGTTTATTTTGTTCTTAATAAAATGATGCCAGATACTGAACCGATCCAAGATGGCAGTCGCTGAAAAAATATAGAACCGATAAAAGAAGGAAAAAACTATGACCTATATGAGTGGATTAATTGTAAGAGCGACAAATGTTGACAGTCTGCTAGCGGACATGGATTCATTTGGCCGTGAAGCGTTCCAAGAGGCTGGAGCATCAAATATGTGGATAACGCAAAACGTTTATGCCGGAGATGGGGCAGGTGAGATAGGTATCTCTACTGACTGGGCATCTATTGACGCAGCCGTTACAGCCCCTGACGACCTTCGGGCTAGACCAGAGTTCGTTGATGCAATGCAAAATGCGGGTATACAAACCCTCCGGAGAAGCCTGGTCCAAATCAGGGCAGAACGAGGAGAACTCGACGGAAAGTTCGGAAGCCTTATCGTCAGCGCTGGAGCACAACAAGACCAGCAAACCATAGACGCTAACGCTGATGCCATTTGGGCTCACATGCAAAATGGAAGCTCAGGTCTTCGGTGGACGCAAGCCATAGCTGCTGGACCGCTAACGGGAATGTATATCACGATTTCAACATCTGATTCTTTGGACGATCTAATGGCAGCGAGCAACCAAATGTTCGCAGACCCGGATATTCAAGGACGCATGGCTGCAATGGGCTTTCAGCTAATCCAACGGTCCCTTTTCAGACGACTCGGCTAGAACTCTAAACTAAAGGCCTTCTTTTTAGGTTGAATGGCGAGTAGTTGCAACCGCCTTGTCTGATGAGGCTAGAGTGTGATCATGGCGGAGTTTCGAATTGAAAAAGACACTTTGGGTGAGATCCAAGTACCTGATGAACGCTACTGGGGCGCACAAACTCAGAGAAGTATAGAAAACTTTGCAATTGGCGGACAGAAAATGCCTGAAGGAATTATCAGAGCATTTGCGCAACTTAAGAAAGCTTCAGCGATCGTTAACAACGATCTAACAGATTTTCCTGATGATAAAACCCAAGCGATTTCTTCTGCATGTGATGAAATACTTGACGGCAAACTTAGCGATGAATTTCCACTGGTTGTATGGCAAACAGGTTCGGGTACACAAAGCAACATGAACCTTAACGAAGTCATAGCGAACCGCGCTACAGAACTCCTTGGAGGTGACTTTCGAACAGAGAAGTTAGTAAGCGCAAATGATGACGTTAACAAAAGTCAAAGTTCAAATGACACGTTCCCTACTGCCATGCACATGGCAACGTACGAAATGATCGTGGCCGAAACCCTCCCAAACGTTGAGTTGCTCCATTCTACTCTTGTAGATAAATCTAAAGAATTTATGAAAGTGACGAAAACGGGCAGGACACACTTAATGGACGCAACCCCATTGACGCTCGGGCAGGAATTCAGTGGTTATGCGATGCAACTTCAAAGAGGCATGGAAGCAGTTAAGGACAGTTTGCATAGGGTTCGGGAACTGGCCTTAGGAGGAACAGCAGTCGGAACTGGGCTAAACACTCCTCAAGGCTATGACGTTGCTGTCGCAGAAAAGATCTCTGAACTTACCGGACACCCTTTCGTCACTGCAGAAAACAAGTTTGAAGCCCTAAGTGCCCATGATGCGATGGTAGAAATCAGTGGTAGTTTAAAAAGGCTCGCGGTGAGTCTCATGCACATAGCAAACAACATTCGATTGTTAGCTAGCGGACCTCGTTGCGGAATAGGGGAACTCGTACTTCCAGCAAATGAACCTGGAAGCTCAATTATGCCAGGCAAGGTGAACCCTACTCAATGCGAAGCCCTAACAATGGTGTGCGCTCAAGTGATTGGGAATGATTCAGCAGTCTCCATCGCTGGAACTCATGGTCAATTTCAACTGAACGTCTTCAAACCAGTCATGGCATACAATGTGCTTCTTAGCGCTCAACTAATCGGGGATGCCTGTAAAAGTTTCAATGACAACTGCGCAATTGGGATAGAACCTAACTTAGAGAGAGTTAATGACTTGCTCTCCCAAAGTCTGATGCTCGTCACAGCGCTCAATACCCATATCGGTTACTACAAAGCTGCGGAAATAGCGCAAACAGCACATGCGAACGGGACAACACTTAAAGTAGAGGCAGTCGCATTGGGTTACCTCACCGAAGAAGAATTCGATGAAATTGTCCGACCTGAAAAAATGGTTGGCGACGTTAAGGAGTAAAAGAAATGGCACAAAAATCAATTACTGCAGGATCAATTCTTGTCATACTAGGGGTTGTAGTAACTATTGTTTCTGACTCAAATAGTGCGACATCACTTATTCCTGCTTTCGTTGGTGTTATCTATTTGCTGTTAGGGATAGCGGGGAGACAAAAACCAGACCTGAACCACCACTTCATGCATGGCGCAGCAGCAGTCTCCTTAGTGGCAATCATAGGGAGTATCGGATCCCTAATAGGCCGCGGTAGTACAGGATGGGCATTATTTGCTCAGTTAGCTACATCCGTTGTCTGCGCAGTGTTCCTTGTATCAGCAATACAGTCATTTAAAATCGCACGCGCAGCACGCCAAGAGAATTCCTGACAGGAACCCAACTATGGATGATGAAATCCTGTGGCCCCCCCAAGAGAAAAAAGATGAACCTAAATCACGCGCTGATGCCCAAACAGAAACTAAGCCTCAATCGGAAAAGAAGATAGCGACTAGTTCTGCTGCCCCAATGGTTACATTGGCAGAAGCAGTTAAAATTTCCTCTAAATCACGTGGCACGATTAGGCGCTGGATTGCTGACGGAAAGATAGAAGGAGCTATTAAGACCGAAACTGGTTGGAAGATTCCCATTCCCTCTCTTGTCTCCTCTGGGGCATGGGATGGGATATCAGCCCCTGATGAGAATACGAAAGTAGAGGAAACTAACCGAGTATCAGAACTTGAAGCCGAACTACTTCGAGCAAGACTTGAATTGAACAGTGAGAAAAAATTGCGAGAAGCCGCTGAACGAAATGCAGATGATTTACGTTTTGCTATGAGAATGCTAACTGCTGGAACTTCAACCTCTACCTCGCCCCAACAAATACCTACAGTTGAAAAAAGGCCAGTTCAATATCAAAGACCGCAAGGTGATAGATGGGAATTCACTCCCGCGGCGATTATTGATGCAGCAAATAAATTCCGAAAAAAGTTATTGGGTTAGATTAATCTTTTGCTTCTAGATGAGCGATTTTAGGAGGCCCAGCCATAAATGGTCCTATGAGATCCAGAAGACCTGTTTCGACACGCCACACCATATAAGCTTCCTGATTTGAACGTTCTTCCCATTTCTCCCAAAGGAAAACAGTGTCAGGTGCATCTGCGTTAACAAAAGTTTCAACGCTAATACAGCCTTCGAAAGCTCGAGTATCAGCAAGCGCTGGTAGGAGAACGTCGAGAAATTCGACTCCCTTACCTTCGGCACAATCAAATTCTAAATATACGGTATGTGTCATTATTTTTCCTTTCTGACTCACAAAGGTAAAGCGTCGTGAGGTAAATAGCAAACTCCTCAACCATGCCCGAGGCGAAATAAGTAAGATTTTGTAGGACGTAATCGCCAGATTGACTAGACTCATATCATTCCAACTCAGATAGGAAATGCATAGCTGTGGAAATACCAAATAAAGAAGTTGATGAAATCAAACAACTTGTCTGCGATGAAGTGGATCGTGTCGCGGATACTTTAATATCAGCATCACATGCGATTCATGAAAACCCGGAACTCAACTTCGAAGAACATTTCGCACATGAGGTGCTGACCGGAATTCTTGAAGATGAAGGGTTGAAGCCTATTCGTGGAGCGTATGATCTTGAAACAGCTTTTGAAGCATCTGTAGGAGATAAAGGGTCAACTGTTGCAGTCCTATGTGAATATGATGCGTTACCTGACATAGGGCACGCTTGTGGACACAACATAATCGCAACAGCTGGATTGGGTGCGGGTTTAGCTGCAGCAACAGTTGCTGAAAGAATGGGAGGTGCGTTACGAATCCTTGGAACACCAGCGGAAGAAGGTGGGGGAGGAAAAGTATTCATGGCTGATCGTGGTGCGTTTAATGATGTTGATGCCGCCATGATGGTTCACCCAGCTTCCGGGGATCTCGTGAGAATGAATACAATAGCTATCCAACGTTTACATGTTGGATATCAAGGGAAAGCCGCCCATGCGGCAGCCGCACCTCACAGAGGTCATAACGCTCTTGATGCCGCTGTTCTGGGCTATCAAAATGTTGCCGCATTACGTCAACACATTAAACCCGATGAACGAATACACGGTATTTTTATAGAGTCTGGAGCGAAACCAAATATCGTACCAGAGCGCTCATCTATGGAATGGTACGTACGGTCAAAGAACGCTAAAAGTTTAGAGCCTTTAAAGAAACGGGTTCTTAACTGTCTAGAAGCGGGAGCTCACGCCACATCATGCTCAATGTCGCACGACTGGATTGACCCCTATTACTCGGACATGGTTGATAATGAAACTATCTGTACTCTCTACTCAGCGAATGCATCAAATATTGGTCGTACACTTTTGGAACCAGACGCGGAACAGAAAGTAGTTGGAAGCACAGATATGGGAAATGTGAGCTACCTAGTTCCGTCAATTCACCCAATGATCGCGGTAGCACCGTATGGAACTCCTATTCACACACCAGAATTTGCTATTCACGCAAAAAGTGAATCAGGGGATAAAGCAGTGATAGATGGTGCCAAAATAATGGCGATGACCATCGTTGATTTGTGGGCGAATAAAACCACGATGGATGCAGCGCAAAGTGAGTTCGCAACAGCGCTGAAGAACTCCTAGGTAATTGGTTATGTCCTTGAGTCAGAACCTTAATAGGCCTACATGTGATCGTTAGAGGGCGAATGTAATGGAATTAGTTCACCGGGTGCTATGGCAAACTGACGACCCTGTCCTGTTATCTGATGCCCGTGAAAGCCTGAAGTTATCTGGTGACCCCAGAACTTTATCCGAACGTTCTATTGTCAGCGACGACTTGGAAGCATATGAATTGCGACTACAACCGAGTCCTGAATTTGAAATAATTCTTAGAATCGCACATGAACTTGGGAAACAGTACCTCTGGATTGATGCGGAAGCAGCCTCACATGACCAGAAGGCCCCTTTCCTTGAAATAGTGGGAACGCTTTCGCAGAGTTTAATTAGGAAATCTCTAAGTTCTTCACATCGTCCGTACCTTGACGACATGTTTATTGACGCTGATTTGCCTAACCCCGGGAAAGAGGGGGTTATCGAATACTTCGTTAAATCGCTTTTTGCACGAAATCGCTCAATCGCAATGATAGTTGTTGCTTATAATCCAATGCTTGAAGACGAGACGCCAACGATACTGACCGCCAAATCTCTTTTGAGAGATTTTTCTGGAGTGGCTATGGTTCTGTATTTACAACGCGGGTCACTTGGTCGTTTCCAAGGAATGGTGGGAGCAAATTATGATCTTGAGCCTGGGCAAATTCGTGTATATCCGCCAAACGAAATAGAAGAGGGGACTGTAATAGCGGCCCCGGCGATAACTGCTCAAGAAATTTCTACCAATGATTACCGGTCAATTCAAAGGCAAGTATTGCGAATCCTTCAACCGTATTTACTTGCACGTTCATTGCCAGAAAATTGCGCGAAAGTATTAAGGGTTTTGCGAGAAACTTCGTTACCAGTTCCAGAAAACGAAGAGAGAATCAGCGGTGGAAACATTGTTGAAATTCTCGAAACGGAGAATGATGAATTGCGGAAAGAGCTCCTCTCACGCTCAAGAGAAATTGAAGATTACCGAGAAGAAACGGCCAAACTCCAAGAAGAATTAATTGTGAGTGAGCAGACTAGGCGAGATGCTGAAGAATGGTGGGTGCAATACGCTAGCGATTTAGAAGCACAAAAAGAAAAGATAGAAGAAATGGCAGTTCGGCATGCACTGACTCGATCCGTTAGAGAAGCAGCTCGAGAATATTCAGCCAATATTTCCTCAGTTGCTGAAGCTCTAGATAAGGGCAGAGAAATTCTGCATCACCATCTTGAAATTCCAGCCAGTGTTTCAGATCAATTAGAAAAAATGGACCAAAGCCACAGAAAACAATCATGGGGAAGATCAATTTTCCAAGCTTTTCTTGCCTTATCTGCTTATGCGGAAGAAGGAGGCTTTTTGAATTTCTACGAATGGAATAAGGAAGGGAAACCATTTGCTATTCCAACCCGAGATGTTGCTATGAGAGAATCCGATAATGTTCGGCAGCGGGCATACCTTTATAACCAGAGAGTCCTCCCCATCTCAACAGAAATTGAAAATTCTGGAAAAGTATTTATGGAATCGCACATTAAATTCCACGGCCCTTTAGCACCCCGAATGTATTTCTATGATGACACGGAAGGTGCGACAAGAAAAGTACACATTGGTGGCATAGACCCTCATAATCGATGGGAAAACACTACAACCTAAAAAAATCTATTTAGTCAGATACTAGATTGTTTCATTATTTTTCGCGTGGACGAATTTCGCAGCGAGAATAAGTGAAATCGCTCCAACTATTCCTGCAACGATCGCTAATGTGGGTTTAGAACCACCAGTAGAAATTACGGTAAGGTCAGACTTCGCATACGGGGAAAAATCTGGTTTTGGATTAAAGAAGTCAATTGCCCAAGTAAGTGTAGATCCGTCACGCGTATCTGCGTTGTGTTCAAGTATTTCTCCAGGAAGGTCTACGCTAATCGTAAATTCGGGTTGAGGAATTCCAAAAGCTTGAAGCAGCATAATTGGGTCAACATCCTCATCTCCCATATCAAAGTCGTCACTGTCACCTAGCAAATCATCAGTAGGAAGATTGAAAAAAAGGAGACCATCCTCTTCTGTTATCGGAAAGTCATCATCCCCTGCCTCAATGGAACTCCTACCAAAGTCAGTGAATGAGACGGTAAATGTGTACCCACACCATTCATCATCCTCAAAATTCTCAACAACGGCATCGCTTGGAAAATCTGACAATGGGCCAAGACCAAGACCTTCCCCGTCCATTTCCAAGATTTCATCACAGGAGAGTTCATCGGATTCATCGGCAGAAACTTCGCTGAGTTGTTTACTTACTGCGAATTCTCCGCCCAAAGTACCGGTTCCATCATCTTCTACTGCAATTGTGACGTTGAATCTAAAACATCCAGTACATAACAAGACAATGCAGGCGACCGGAAGAAAAAACTTTATAGAACGGAAGATTCGAAAAGAGCGCATACACGCACTCTAATCCACAACCTGTTTAAATAATCGTTCAAAAGTGATGTTCGCGAATTCCGCAGTCTCAATGGTGATAGTAAAGGGATCAATAATGACCTCTGGGATACCATCAGTTTCGATATATCCAAGAATTGCCGAAGAGGAAAGACCGGAAACGATTGCAAGTAGAGGACGATTATCGGTTGCTCCAGCGAATGCATATTGTTCCGCAGTCAAACGGTCAAGAGTCCAAGACCAACCAGAAATATTTGCTTGTTGCCCGCCACGAAATACATCTACCTGTTTGGGCAAAGAGAGGAGTTCTTTTTCTTCGGATTCTGTCATGAAAGCAGAACGAGAATCAATGTGACGGGAGAAGATCGCCCCCAAAGCATTATCGCGCTCTTCAAGATCCCCGTTGAAATAGTCAGTGAATCGGTCGCAAGAGTCCCAGACAACTCTCCACGCTTTCCAATAGCCTTCAGCAGAGAAACTTCCGGCGATAAATTCGCGTTGAAAGAGCTCAAATTTTTCCATAATGATAAATCATAGAGAACACAACTGAAATTTGGTAGAAATAATCAGCATGAGACTTTTATGGCTGTGAAGGCTACTCTCTGAACAAGGACAGGGGGCAAGAATGAAAGTGATGTTAACGGGTTCAACTGGGTTCATCGGCGGTCATATAATGAAGGCAATAGTGGATGCTGGCCATGAAATGAGTGTTCTCGTAAGAAGCGTAGAAAAACTTGAACTAATGAAATCTTTGCATGGAATCACGAAAGATTTAGATTACGTTGTTGGGGATATGACCGATGAGAAAGCTGTTCTGGCAGCGCTCAAAGGCTGTGATGCATGTGTGCATGCTGCCGCTTTCACTAGTTTAGACCCAGCGTTAATGGACCAGGCTCTCTCCGTAAATGGTCCCGGTGCGAAATTGATTCTTGATGCTGCAGTGGCGCAAGGATGTGACCCTGTGATCCATCTCTCAACAATGTCGGTTATTTTCCCACCAACCGGTGACAAGTTATCTGGTGATGACCCTGTCCAAGGTGGTGGAAATCCATATAATGCCTCAAAAGCAATAGCTGAAGAACATGCACGCTCAATGCAGGAGAAAGGTGAACCAGTTAAGATCATTTACCCAGCCGGGGTAACTGGTCCAACTGATCTTGGGCTTAATGTTTTGGCTGCTAATTTAGCCCCAACTCTGCAAAGCGAAATAATGATGAGCCTCGCAAGCGGAGGCTGGTGTCTAGTGGATGTCAGAGATCTCGCGATCGCTATCGCAGGATTGCTTTCAGCCGGTTCCGGCCCCAAAAGGTATGTAGCAGGTGGGACCTTTATGGACTGGGAAGAATTTCACGCTGTCATAACAGAAGTGACAGGTCGAGACAGAGCTCTAATCCCCACTCCACGTGAAGCTTTAGAACAGATGGTAGATGTAGAAGCAGTAGAAATCATGCTTGGAATCGTCCCAGGGGATGATGCAGGTATTCTTGCAGATAGTGGATTGAATTCTTGGCGACCAGTAGAAGAAACGCTGCAAGAAACAATCAGTTGGTTAGTGCAAGAGGGGCACCTTGAAGGGGACTGGGCGCCAAACTGTTCCTAATCAGTCAATATGGTTACAGTACCAGTATCCCCATTGACGCGGATCTGAGCTCCATCAGGGATACGGCTAGTAGCTCCTGTAGCAGAAACAACGCAGGGAATGCCTAACTCCCGGCTTACGATAACCGCATGGCTCATCGTTGCACCGACGTCAACCACTACGGCTGCAGCAGGAACAAATAAAGGAGTCCAAGAAGGATCAGTTATGGGAGCGACAAGAATATCTCCAGGTGCCAGGGCATCTGGTTTCGTTGGGTCATGAATAATTCGTGCCCGACCCGTAGCAACTCCAGCGCTACCGCCCATACCTTGAACGACTTTACGGGTAGATAATTCCATTTTTTCGCCTATCCACTCACTATCGGCTGGAATTTCATCAGCAAACCAAAAAGGTGGCGTCAGTTCAAAGAGTTCTAAATACTTCGCTTCCCGATCCATCGCCTCAGTAGACATTCCATCGCTAATTGCCTTCTCTAAATCTTTGTCTTGAAGCATAAAAATATGGGATTGTTTTGCAAGTTTCCCAGATTCCGCTAGTCGCTTCCCAAGTTCTAAAGCAGCTAATCGAACTTCGTGAACGATTTTTACAATTATTGTTTTTGCTTGTTCGCGAGCAGGAATAAAAACTGAACTAGATGTGACAGCAATTTCTAACGTGCCTGCGGAAGTTTCGTCGCCTTTGACCATTTCCCGAAGTTGACTTAGCGCCTCTGCCGAACGATCTCGTGCTTCTTCGTGCCGTGAGCGAGGATTTTGGTTATCTGGAGATAATCTCATCCGGTCAAGGATTGCAAGAACTAAATGAGGGTGAGTTTGCCACGTTTGCGAACGAAGTTCCCATTCATTTGGGCCGCGGCTTCCAAAATTTTCAAGAAAGGTTTCAAAACCTGTATTGAAATCGCCATGATTTAGTTCGGATATCCGACCCTCAAGGTCGCCCATTCCGCCATCAAAGGCACTTGCCAGTTCTTTAGAAGAGCGAATAATTCTACTTAGTTCCCATAAAGCAAAACTGGGAGAAGCTGAAGCGACATTTCCAAGTCCCCCAGCTATACGTAAGTCAAGGCCTGGTTTCCCCATGCCAAGCGTTAAACCTGTGATTGCACCCATTGTCACTGAAGCGGCAGCACTAACTTCGCTATGAACAGAAAAAATTCTTGCGAACAACGGCATCATGTCTCGCATTCTTTGGATCAAATCTTCATCTGAAATTGATGAAAAATCCGGTCGTTCTGAAACTACGGTTTCAACTATTGCAGTTAGCTCGTCAATGATAGGAAAATCGGTTGCTGTCATCCATGAGAACATTAGAGCATCAACTCTTGCGCAAATCTCTGGGTCTTCATCTTTGGTTCTAGGCGTGTATGGGGGAAGGGCAGAAGAGCTGCCAAAAAATCCCATATCTACCATTTCGGGCGTCATGCCGGAAGATCGCGCCCCCATCAATCTGGCGACGCTCAGATTTAGATACATATAACCACCGAAAATTTCAAACATTAATTTATTTCCATCATCAATCTCGTCAAGATCGATTGTGAATCGAGACATAAACTCACGGATACCTACATCTCCGGCGCCATGCCATGTGTGATCAGCGGTAAGAGGAGAAACGGGATCTGGGAAAACCTCGCCAACGTTCCCTCGTGTGTAGATAGGAAATGATTTAGACGGTGTATCGTCTATGAACCAGCCAACAGTCATTTCTCCCCCTAATCAGTTGTTTCTCTGATTTTGGCAGTTGAATTGGTATTTTGCGAATCTGCACCAGCCGTTCGGAAATAAGAGTGAAAAGCTAAGGTAGCGATGACGACAGCCATACCAATGAATTGCACTAAAGTCACTCCCTGATCCAAAAACCAAAACGCTAAAAACGTTGAGAGCACAGGCATCAGCAGATTTAAAACACCCATCATGTTGAAAGGAGCTTTCCCTTGCGAGTAATTCAAGAAGAAGTGCCCTATGCCAGTAGCAATAGCAACTGAGAAAATACGCACCCATTCAGAACCATCGCTAGTCAAAGGATTTGTTGTCCCAATTGCCAACATGATGGAAAGGATCATTCCGGCCCATGCAAACATTCCAGTCATGAATTCAAGTATCGGAACTGAAGGAAGGGTTTGTCTTGCGAAAATAAAATACGAAGCACCAATATGAACAGATAGTACGACTAGCAGGTCTCCTTTAATGTTACTTGACCCTGAATTTGTACCAGCGAGTACGAGGAACGTGGCACCGCCGATAGCGAGAATAGTGAAAAGTGCATCCACCCTCGTAAATGCTTCAGAAAAAATGAAATAAGAAGCTATAACGAAAAGCAAAGGTTGCAAAACAACGATCAGGCTCGCATTTATGATGCTAGTCATCTGAGCGGCCCAGAAGTAAAGGCCTATACTTGCCCCAAAACACAATCCGGCTGGGGCTGTTTTAACGAACATTTCTAAAGTCAGTTGTTTCCGAAATAGCGCAATAATTCCCAAAGAAAGAAAGCCAATCCAGGATCTCCAAAAAGCAATAGCTGTTCCGTGGACATCAGAAGATGCCACTATCACAGGAGCAACAGCAACAAAAATATACCCAAATGTGCAGGCAACAAGGCCAATACGCACATCAGTTTCAGCAGCCTTTGAATTGTTTGCGTCCATGCATTCTTTCTAACCGGGTATTCGCATCTTCCCAGACTCAAACGAAGAAAGGAAGTTGGATGAAAAACATTTCTGTTCGTTTCTTAAGGAAGTGTAAGATAAAACTATGGTGAATGAATCTCTGAAAATTCAAGCCATCAATTACCAGAATTTGAAATCAACTATTTCCAAAACTCAAAATTCTGAAATTGAACTTCTAGATAATGCCTGTAAAGATCTGGGTTTTTTTAACCTTGTGGATCATGGTCTGGAAGATCAGATAAGCAAACTGTTTCACTTTGCGGAAGCATTTTTTGGATTACCACAAAAAGAGAAAGAAAAAATTCCTCGTGAGAATAGATACGGCTATGTGCCAAATGGTAACGAAGCGCTTAACATGCGCAGAAAAACAGGTAAGGCAGAATTTATTGACTTGGGCTTAAGAGATGAGGTCCAATCATTTCTTCTCGAAAAATCAATACAACAAATACAGGAATATCAACAACAAGGGTTGATTGTAGCTTCAGAGGTTCTTAAGGCTATAGGAACAAAGTTAGGTGTATCCGAATCATTTTTTGAACAGAAAATGAATAATCCACAATGCCGTTTACGGTTTTTGCATTATTTGCCGCTTAACCCAGATAGTGAAGAATATGCATTGGGAGCGCATACTGATTATGGGTTAATAACACTATTAGCAACTGATGGCGTTGACGGATTAGAAATACAGAAAAAGGATGGTGAATGGTTGCCTATTAAAAGTCCCAAAGGATCACTTATAGTCAACCTGGGTGACATGCTCGCGCGCTGGACCAATGATAGGTACTGCTCAACCCCTCATAGGGCAAGAACTCCAAAACAGGGTTCCCGATATTCAATACCATTCTTTATCAATCCTGACCCCACCGAAGTGATTGAGGTAATTGATAGCTGTGTGAACGATAAGAATTTAAACCGCTATAAACCAATAACTGCTGGAGCATACCTAGCTTCAAGGATAGATAGCAATAACGAACCATACATTGAGAAAGACTTAACCTAATTCTTTAAATTTTTGAAATTTCGTTACAAGAGTTCCCTCATCTGAAGAACAGGAATAGAGGTTGATGCCTTTCTTTGCAGGGTCGCGTATAGCCGCTCCAGATCTTAAATCAAAACGACCGTTATGTTTCGGGCACTCAATAGTTAAGCCATCGAGAACGCCATCGGAAAGAAGGGCATTGCCATGAGTGCAGACACCATCACTCAGTATTATTTCTTGTTCATTCGGCCGGCAAAGTAGATAGGTTCCAGATGAGTGTTCCACTCTTCGCATCGAACCAATTGGCAGATCCTGCACCATGCCCAAAGTATGATCTCCGTTAAAATTAATTTTCTTCGGCAGCAGAATTGATTCTTCAGATGAGATAGTCGACAGAACATTAGGAATATCTCTAGATACTATTTCAGCTTTAATGTCTTGATTCTGTTTTTTGAAAATATCAAGAATCTCACGGTACGCGTGCCAACATGACGGTGATGGCTTTGGCAAGTGTGGTGCTAGTTCCCCGTGCAGAGAAGGCAATGAGTAGTAGGGAACTTCAGGGAAGAGATGGTGCTCTAAGTGATAATTCATGTTTGAATAGAGAAATCTTGATATCGGGTTCATTAGAACAGTTCGCGTATTCTCTCTATGATCAAGCACATCTTCTCGCAATCCAGCGTGTTGAGTTAACCCGAAGAACACAAAAAGCCATGCTCCATAAATGGTCGGCAACCCAATAAGGAGTATCGGAAAAATCGACCAAAGAATTAATGAAGCACTTAGCGCCCCCAAATTGATTAATAAGAATATCCGAGCTTCCCAAATAACTTTTCTAAATTCTGATGCTGGAACGTAGTCTGCTACTTGACTATCAATTCGACCTGTGGCGTGTTTTGCTATACGAAGTAAAAGTTTAGGGCCATTGAGAAGATGGGAAAATATCACTGTGAGCATCCAAACCTTCGTAGGTCTAGGGTAAGCAATCTCATAGTCACGTCCAACAATAATCGTGTCCGTATGATGTCGGTAATGAGACCATCTCCAAACCGTTGGTTCTCTCCACAACATAAAAGAAGCCAGATAATATACGAGATTGTTTAGCGTTCCGGACCTGAATGCGGTTCCATGGCCGCATTCATGCCACCTAGAATCAGCAGCTCCACCATAGAGTCCGCCATAACAAAAGAGGAACAAAAAAGACCACCATGATAACCATGTTATGTAGAGCCAATAACCCGAGATGGCAGTAAGGGCTAACCACAGAGTCGTATCACGGATAGCCCGAGCGTTACCGCGCTTTGATAATGCTTCAAGTTTCTGCCGCCGGATAGGGGGCCGCCACCATACGGCGTTAGCAAGGCCAGAGCTTATGGACGAGGCATTCCTGGGCCCATCCAAACGATAATTCGAGATCGTTACCTCACCCATGCTCAGATGTGTAACTTGAAATAAAGTCAACCAAAATAATGTTAAGGGCATCAGAAGCTACCTCAGTAACCCAATGGTTTACGCCTTCGAAAACTTCGTAACGATAAGTGCCAGAAACGAACTGAGCTGTTAATTCAGCCCCTTGCCGCCCCAGAGCAGTATCGTTACTGCTCCATATGTGCATAGTCGGAACTTCTATATCAGGAACCCCCGTTCTGCGTTCTGAACCTTCAAGTAAGTCCGGAGAAAAACTATTCGCCCGGTACCAATTTAGAGCTGCCGAAAGAGCATCAGGTGTTCCAAGAACTTCCAAGTACGGTTCCATTTCCTTTTCTGATAAATTAGCTGACTGGTAGATTCCCTTTAAGAGTTCAGCCTCATTCGCAAGGAACGTATTTTCTGAACCCGATTCTCGAAAGAAATTCATGTAGCTACTCATACCAGCTTGGTCGCCAGAAGAATCCGATAATGCTATAGCGAAAGCTTCTGGATGCGGAACCGAAATTGGGGTTAAAGTAATAAGCCTTTCAGGGTAAGACCCTGCGAAAGTCCATGCAACAAATGCGCCCCAATCATGCCCGACTAGATGAAATTTGTTCCAACCTAAAACATCAGCGATCCGAAGAATATCCTCAACTAAAAAATCAGTGAGGTAATTAGCAATTCCTATTGGCCTCGCAAGTGGCGAATAGCCTCGCTGATTTGGTGCAAAGACAAGATAACCAGCGTTAGCTAACGAAATCATCTGATAACGCCACTGGTAATTAGTGCTTGGAAAACCATGAAGGAGGATAACAGGTATCCCATCTGGTGGGCCTGCAAGAAGAGCATCAAAAGTGTACTCTTCAACGTCAATAGTTACCTGCTGGATTCCTGTTCCAGCCAATTCTCCTGTGAGAGCAGCCTCGTTGTCATCAATGAATTTCAAATTTTTTTGCAATATCCCGCCCTCAGAATTCATAGGTGGATCACTTTCCCTATTTGTCTCTCTTTTGTTTCCGGAGTCTACATTAGCTTCTTCTATAATCGCGCTTGGCAACTCATTTGATAATGGTGATTGCTGTTTCGTAGACAGGCCAGACTGAACTTGATCGCTATTAGCACAAGAGGTAACTCCACTGGTGAAAAGAGCAACGAAAATGAAAAGTGCAAACCGAGACTCTCGGCTAGCAATTGAGAGCATAATTGCAACAGGTGTTAGGGATTCTGTCCAAAGAAGTCATGTATCAAGGGAACGTAGTATTCCAATGGATTAGAGCTGTAGGAGGCGTCAAAAGCTGGAGCATCGTATAGGGCACAGAATTCTTCACAGTGGTCATAGAATTCGTTTCCAACGAACTCATCTCTAGCATTTCTATCACCGCCGAGATGATGCCAGAAGTAGTAACCTTGAAAGATCCCATGATGTTGAACCATCCAATGGTTTGCGTCAGAAACGAATGGCTTCAAAATCGCAGCTGCCAAATCAGGGTGATTGTGGGGAGTAAGAATATCTCCTATGTCATGGATTAGAGCGCACATTACGTATTCATCATCACGACCTTCTCTCTCAGCGCGCGTCGCAGTTTGCAAACTATGTTCCAAGCGGTCAACTGGAAAGCCTCCGTAATCGTCGCGCAAGTATTCAAGTTGTTGAATAACCCTTCCTGGAAGAGAAGCTGTAAGAGAACCTCGTTGAGACATAATCAAGTCCCAATCTTCTTTAGTTGATTCTTGAAATGACGAGAATGTCGCTCGTTTCGCTACCGTTTTTTCCTGCATACTTCCCCTTATGTTGGATTATGATTTCTTAGGATCAGGGACCCCAGCTCGAGTTCCTTCGTGATGCTCAACGAACTCAATTAGGTATCCATCGAAATCTTTAACGAATGCTACAGTGACGGGCCACCGTTCAAGTTCTTCGGGTTCCATAACTGATTCGCAGCCGGCTTCAATGGCGCGTTTGTAGAGTCGCTTGCAATCAGAAGTATTGACATAGAGTTTCCACATCGCCGTACCCATATCTATTGGTTCTGTATTGTCAAGATGTTGTGCTAATTGAATTCGCGAACCCCCCTCATGAGCTTGAAGCACGGCTTCAAGAACTCCAGGTATTTCGGTTCTGTGATGAAGAGGAAGTTCGCAAACTCCCTCCCAAAATTCAAGTGATTTTTCAATATCTTTAACATTTATACAAAATTGTCCAAGAATCTGTGTCATTTCTACCTCCGGCTTTAAAATAATTCTTCCACAATAGATGCATTTACACTAGTTTCGTTAGAAATAATAAACGGTCTCGCCTTGGCTGGTATCCACACAATTAGGAGAAAACTATGAAGAGAAACTACAAAGTAATTCAATGGGCGACCGGAATTACTGGACAGGCATCTCTGCGAAGCATCATTAGAAATCCGAGCCTCAAACTCGTAGGTGTAAAAGTATATGCTGATGAAAAAAATGGTAAAGACGCTGGCGATTTGATAGGTGAATCCCCAATAGGTGTAACTTGCACACAAGACACTGAGAAGATAATGGCATTAGATGCCGATTGCGTTATTTATTGTCCAATGCCATGGGATGTAGCGGAAATGTGTGCGATCCTCTCATCTGGAAAACATATTGTGACCCCATGCCCGTATTGGTTTCCGTATACGCAAGATAAAGAAGATGCTGAAAAACTTATATCCGCATGTAAACGTGGCGGTGTTAACCTTCATGCCTCTGGGATTAATCCAGGTGGTATCGCAGAAATGCTACCACTGACTTTGACCGGGCTCTGCAACCGAATTGATCGGATCACAATGACCGAATATGGGGATTGCCGTGATTACGGATCAGAAGGTGTTATTCGCGACCTGATGAATTTAGGAAGAACACCTGAAGAAGCAGATACCAATCCAGTAAAAGACCTTCTGACAAGTTTTTGGAATGAACCTATAGACATGATTGCCGAAGGGTTAGGAAGTGAAGTAATCAACTATTCGGCAGAACACAATTACGTGCTTGCAAATCAACCAATTGAAACAGCAGCAGGAACCATCGCCAAAGGGACAATAGCGTTGAATAATTACCGTCACATAGGCACAACAAAAGAAGGGACAGAAATAATCCAAGAACAGATTTGGTTTATGGACAACATTTACCAGGAGCGACTTGAATCCAAAATGGAAATTCCACAAGATTCTGGTTGGAGAATACGGATTGAAGGAGATGTAAAGCTTGTAGTTGATGTGAGGCTAGATGCCCCAACCCAGCCTGAACGTACAGCGATGGGAATTAGCCTTACAGGATTTCATTGCGTGAATGCTGTTGAGGCAACATGTGAAGCGAAACCAAATGGTATTAAAACTTTTCTCGATTTACCTTTGATCACGGGAACGATGGGATCGTATTCTGTTTTTGACTAAGTCAAACCATGCCACTATTCCGAGGATCATCCTTGTCGGAAGCAGCAAGCGGGGCACGTTCCCAAAGTGCTTCACTATCAAAGCTTAAAGTCCAATCAGGAATAAATTCGATGACTACACGATCAGGAGAATTAAGGTGATTGATGTAAGCCTGAACGCCTTCAGGAGTAGCCCGCCTGTCAGTTGCGAAGGCTGGGTAGAACCAATCAAGTGTCTCGCGGTCCTTGTGAACGATGCAATCTCCTTTGTATGTGATCGTTTTTCCAGTTCCAAGTCTCGTTCCTGAACTAGTGATACAAACGGATGCACGAGGAAATCTACGTATTGCTGAAACACGGGCTCTACCTTCAGCGCATGTCATCCATATCTTCCCACCGTGATTGAAATAGGAAACAATGACTCCGACAGCTTCGCCTTTTTTATTCGTCCAACTAAAGACGCATTCGCGCTGTGCATCAAGAAGGTCCTGCTCACGTTCTGGGCTTAATGCACAATTTTTAAGATCTTCAAAGTTATCGTCGGTCTCTGCCATATGTCCTACTTCCTAGTTTCTAACTTTCACTACGCTAGTCCGAGGATTTCCGACGTGGAATTTCTGGGGGAGAATTTGTGCAAAAAACTGTATTTTCGTTTAGTTTTTTAATATGTCTAGTCAGTCTGAAGAGAAGTTAGATGTTGTTAAAGCATGTAAGGCCCTTGGCGCCAAAGGATTGGGGTCAGGTATAGGAGGGCATGTATCTCGAAAGCATCCCACTCAGGAAGCTTTTTGGATTAATGCTTTTGATCGGACCCTGGCTGAAGTAACTGAAGATGATGTCTTGCTTGTTGATTACAGTGGGAATTTGCTAGATGGGGATCGGGAAATTAGTAAAGGATTTGAATTCCATCCAGCAATCTACGAAAAACGTGAGGACGTAACGGCAATTGTGCATACGCATGGATTTTGGGGAACAGCTTTAGCTGGGTTGGCTCGTCCGTTGAAAATTCGTCATAACCTAGCGTGTTTCTTCCATGAAGATCAAACATTAAGCCCTGATGATTCATTTAGTTCAATAGGGAAGGCAATAGGGTTTGCTAACACAATCATTATTCCTTGGCATGGTTGCATCACAGTTGGAAGAAATATTGGTAGAGCAACGGCGCTCCATGTCACGCTAGAAGAAATGGCGAAACTTGATGTCACTCTAGAGCCATCTGATGCTCCAGAGATTCCTTATGAGTGGAGATCGCGGATTAAGGACTTAGTTGATAATCAAGCTGGTTATCTTGAGCAAACTTGGAACTTGATTTGCCGAGAAGCTGGGATCGTTTAACGGTTCCAGAGCTGATACCAGACGTTATATTCCCGCCATTTTTCGGAACGTTTCCGCGTGCCCCAATTTCCTCTATTACGTTTGCGTTTTTTGGTGAATTTAAATAGGGGCATTTAGATACTCTACTCTTTATAAGTAACCGATTGCTATATCCAAAAAGAAGGAATTAATGTAAAATTCTCTGCGGATAGGAGCACACATTGGATCAGGCTAATCATCTGCCAACAATTCAAAAGGAAAGAATTACAAACCTTGATACTGTTCGTGGTTTTGCCACGCTTGGGATTCTAGGGATGAATGCACTTATGTTCGGATTAGTTAAACCCGCCTATAACAATGTTAACGCTCCAGGTACAGACAATTTTCTTGACTGGGTCTTTGCTATTTTTGGAGAAATTTTTATAGATCAAAAAACCATGGCTCTTTTCTCAATGCTTTTCGGTGCAGGAATAGTGTTATTTGCAGACCGTGTCGAATCCAAAGGGCAGAAACCTATTCGAATTAGTTTATGGCGGAATTTGCTATTAGCTGGTATCGGTTTATTGCATGCGATGTTGTGGGAGGGAGATATTCTCTTGGTCTACGGGTTCTGCGCCCCGATCCTATTATTTCTTAGAAAAAGGTCGATTCGGTTTTTGATATCATCTGGCATCATTCTTTTCTTGCTGAGTATTGGTTTTGGTTTAGCAACACAGATTTGGGTGAATGAGGACAATGCGTTGTTGGGAGACTACTGGGCAGGATCTATGCCAATGGGCGATGAAGTCGCATCATGGTTCTTATTTGACGTCTTCAGTCGTGCGTTAGGTGCCATGCTGATTGGTGTAGCACTGTATCGATCTGGTTTTATTGCAGGGAAATCTGATCATTCAACGTATAAGAAAGGAGTGGTTTGGGGTCTTGCGGTGGGTATTTCTCTAGCAACACTTGGGGTGATCATCCAAGGAGTTATGGATTACGAAGCGAATGTAGCGATTATCGGCCAGTTGCCTAATACGGTCGGGACCATTCCAATGGCTATAGCCTATGTGTCCTTGATAGCGATTTGGGACCGGAAGCCTCTTTCTGAGTTTAAAGTTCGGATACGTTCAATAGGGCAAATGGCATTAACAAATTACTTAACGCAAACAATTATTGGAGTACTTTTCTTCGCAACGATTTTTGATAAAGGGGATCTCGGAAGAAGTGGAATAGCACTCTTTATTTTCTCTGTCTGGTTTCTTCAAATATGGTGGTCAAAGTCATGGCTCATACATTTTCGGTTTGGTCCAGCAGAGTGGATTTGGAGATCAATGACGTACCGCAGCATTCAGCCCTTGCGCCGAGATAAGTCCGTATAGTCCTGTCCTACTACACTGCACGTATGGGCGCGTTAAAGAAATTGCGAGAAAAAATCTTCGTTACCGTTTCTCTTAACTTACTTTTTTTCCTACCGCTTTTGTTACTCGCTGGTCTTACCTGGATTATCTACCGAATCTTGTAACAAATGCTGTGTCAGCCTGTGACGTCTGATTTATAAGCAGTCAACTTGAAATATTGATAGTCATCAAATTCCTTCTGTGGCCTTCATGATTTAGTATGATCCAAACCATTGAGGAAGTTGAGGGAGTAATGACTGATTGGCGCAAACTTAGTCGTCGGGCTGCATTCGCATCACATAGATTAATAGGGTGGAGCTACTGGGAGCCGAGAGGAATCGAAGCCTATAGTGAGCTCGGAATACCAAATGGATTCGGCTATTACATCACAACCAGAGCTGGGTTTCTCGGTGATGCTGGCCCAGATGCTGTCATAGCAGCATATTTTTCAATACATCCAGATTTTATTCGAGCAAGTTACGAACATTTGCATGAAAACGCAACG
>Ga0315326_10000253_pt1 | contig 25072 bp, 29 predicted proteins | sample M180m32315metaG_FD_203457 | JGI IMG/M metagenome (GOLD analysis project Ga0315326, IMG submission 203457) | Ammonia-oxidizing marine archaeal communities from Monterey Bay, California, United States - M1 80m 32315 | ecosystem: Environmental > Aquatic > Marine > Coastal | place: USA: California... | reverse complement strand
AACCGTTTGATGAAACTCTGGAGTTAATTTGCTTTTTATCTCCGAATTTGAATTTAAATATTCTTTAGCAGTCCTTATTATATCACCAATCACACTTGGTTGTCCACTCCCAATATTATAAATCTCATTGTATTTTCCCATACTACATACAAGATCGATAGCATTACATACATCTTTAACATGCATAATATCTCTTATTGGAGTTCCTTCATCATAAAGATAAACATCCTCATCCTTTTTTAATGCATTAATCATATAAGTTAATGCATTCTTCTTAGCAGAAGATTTCTCATCATTTGAACCTAGAACATTACACAATCTCAAAATCCTATACTTTACACCATAAGTATTGCAAAATGAAATTAAAAGATCTTCAGCACACTTCTTTGTAATAGAATAAAATCCTTTTGGGTCACAATAATACTCTTCTTTAGCCGGGAGATCTACATCACCATACACAAACCACGAACTGATAAAATTGAAGACAATATCCTCATCTCTACAGTTGTCCAACACCTCACATAAAACTTTTAAATTAGTTTCCACATCAAGTGTAATGTTATCAAATACATTATAATTATCAATTGTACTAATAAAATATAATATATTATTTGTAAGTGGTTTCCTATCCTCTCTATTTTTAATTAGAACTTTATCATGAAATAATCTACAAAAATTACCACCTACAAATCCAGTTCCACCAAACACAGAATATTTCACTATGCATTCTCATCCATTAAAATATTAATACGCTCATCCAGTGACTCAAGAAATTTATAAAGACGAGCATTCTCATTCTCCAACTCACCAACACGCTCTTTAAGAATATCAACTTCATCTAACACAGAATTAAACTCTGGTTGATACCTAAACGCATCACCTATAAAACTCATGATTTCTTACCTCTTTTCTTACGAATGTCAGAATGCAACCTCTTTGTTGCCTCAGTAGTTTTATGCAATTGTTCCACTGCAGCTACTGATTCAGGAGTTTCTTCCCACTCCCATACTTCTTCATGCCCTTTCTTTTCTTTTTTAAATAATTTCTTTGTCATTAGTCCTCTCTAGAATAAAGTAATGCTTCTAACGGATTGTAATTAGGAACCATAGCAGTATAAGGTGTTGTTTCCAATATATCTACCTTATTTCCACACTTGGTGGATGTAATAGGCGCAAAGTAGCATCTTTTCTTGGTGTTGTAGAATCCCCAGATGGTTGAAACAAGTTCACTAGAATAGACGTACTCGTAATGATGATGCAACCATATAGAAACCACATTACTTTTGAATTGTTTTGTTTCATAAGAGTATCCAATTGGTGGTGTATGTGGAAATTCAATAGATCTCAACATAACTCACTTAATTACCTCCCAATTGTCATCACCATTCTCAAACATTTCAAACGCATAACGACGTGATATAGAATTGAGGACTACTCTGCCATGCTCACGTTTAACTACGCGACACGAATGGAGTCTGTCCATATCATTATCAAACCTATCTTGTGCAATACTAGACCGTGGTTTAACACAAATAAATTCTGTTTTCATTTTATATAGTAGGTTGATTGTAGTATAGCATAAAAAGGGAGGTGTGACACTCCCTTGTGACAGTTACGCTACCTCACCATAGGGTACGATAACTCCCAACACATCATCTTTCCCAATTTTTTCAGTAACTCTATGTGTTACTGCGATTGGGTCTGTCTTAAATACTCTCCAAGCATCAACGAAATTTACAATTAAATCTAAATCTTCTTGAATTAAATCAACCATTTTTTCATTGGCATCATCATAATCTTGATGATTAGAAACTTTGGTGTTATGTAAGCAAAGTGCTTGAGTTTCATGCGATTTCAAGTATTCTTTCATTGCAGGAACAAGAATACGCTCAAATCTTTGGCGGTTTCCATCTTCAGCACCATCAGTGTTGAGTGGTATTAACTTACCAAGTTTTTGAGTTTTAGCCTGCTGCTTAACATACTTTTGATCTTTCCAATCAATACGACCTTGAGCAGTTTGTATGCGAATAGCATCCTTTATGTAAGCAGTAATCTGTGTATCATTAAGGGCATGTTCTATAGATTCATACCAAGCACGAAGTTCTAATTCTTTCCATCCATATCTCCCCATCTTTAATAAAGAAATACCAACATAATCCTGTTTAGAAGGTGCTTTACTTGATACCTTTCCATTATCAGATATTCCACCATCTTCAAAAACATCATCAAGACACTTCTGCATTACACCAAACTGATCAGATGGTACATAACGATCATATACCCAGAAATTTATTCCAAGTTCATCAAATTTTTCAGATCTTCCATAACCACCAAATAAATCCTCTTCAATGGGATCTACAGGTTCTTTATCTACTACTTCACTAGTAATTACTGTTTTAGGTGGATAACATGTAACATTTAAACCTCTTGTTCCAATGGTGTTTAAATTGTCTCTGTCTGGATTACTAAATCTAGTAAGGTTTATATTGCTATTTTTTTCTCCACTTTTTCTAACTGGTTTAGAAACAGGAAGAACCTCTCTACTAAAAAACACCATGCCTTCCACTTTCTCTGGTGGTGCATAGTGATTCATTTCTGTTATGATCTTCTCCCAAAGAGGATCATCTTGTGTTTGTGGGATTTGAGAAAATAAATCCTTGTTACTGATTAGATCAGTCATAATAGTTCCCTTGATAAGGTTTACGGTTTTGTCATTGATGTCGGTTGAATTACTTCAACAAAGCATTTGCGATAATCGCTGCTTCTGACATTAATCATAATCTACACACTATTTAGGAATCTGTCAAGCGATTGGAAAAAAAGTTACGAACTGGAATGTTCATGTATTGGCAATATAGAATTTCTTCCATATCACGCGCTTCTACCTCTGATGGATCATTATCATATTCTATATTACTAATGTCCTCATTCTTCCAATACTTGTGTGATCTCCTATCTTTAAGTTCTCCTTTAACATATTGCTTCACGTGTGTAAGCTCATGGAACAATGTAAGAAGATAGTCCTCCAGATTTAAACGATTATGTATCTCAATGAAGAAAGATCTAGGTCTGTAAGTATCACCTTCTATGTTGCACCAACCTTGTACACCTTCTCTCTTAAGTCCTCTATGATGCACTTCAATGTCCAATTTATACCTGGGTAGGTAGTTGTCCACAAACCACACTACAGCGTCCTTACAGACTGCTCTAGTGCGGTATCCCGTTGATTCAAAATAGAGCATGAGTAATCACTGATTGAGTCAGTCTAACACCCCAGTTCATCATCACTACGAAAGATGTAATGAAGATTAACTTTTCTGATGTAGAATAGCTCATAGGTGCCTCGTAACTACATGTAGTATAGAGCACCTAGCAACGTATGGAAATTTTATGTACCAGTTCTTTAAGTGTCACATCAAAACCAATCAGTGCTATTAAGCAAATATATCTTTATTCTTAAAATAATAAGTATTACCACCTGAAGTTACCGTATGTATGCCACCAGCAGTATTTGTTAAACTCAACAAACGACAAGCACAATACTCTGCAACTGCAGTTATATTTGTAGTGCTTTTAATTGCCTGAAATAATGTATCATCCAACCCACTAATATCTTCCTTTATTGCATCAAAAAGTCGTTGATCTTGTTCTGAATATGACATTACTTATCAAGCTCCTTTTGTGAATTTAACTATAACAATGCCTCGACCACCGCCTTGGTTTGTAGTTGTTTTTACTTCTCCATAGTTACCACCACCAGCACCTCCACCAGTGCCATGAATAGCATCTCTAGCGTTTTGTCCTGGAGTTGGGTTTCCACCGCCACCATCACCACCTCCTCCTGTACCACCTTTAGGAGTTCCAGCTGGAGTGCCTGGATAAGGATAAGTATAATAATTAGCACCACCGCCACCGCCACCAAATAATCCAGTAGGTCCTACCGCTGCAGTCCATGCAACTCTTAAAGTTTGAGGTGATGCTGGTTGTGCATTATCTACAACCCATGGAACTGCAGCAACAGGTTCTTCAGGAATTGCTGGAGCAATAACTGGTGCTGGGAAATTAGGGAATGGTTGACCGACACCACCAGTTCCACCAAAAAACTGACCCGGTGTTTGTGCTAATTCACCTGCACCACCGGCACCACCACCACCGCCACCAGTCCAATAGCTCGCATTACCACCATTTCCACCAATATTTCCATATGCTGTATAACTACCAGGAACAGGTTGTGGTTGTTTTGCCTGAGCAGGAGTACCATTTGCATAACCATGACCACCACCAGCAGATCCACCACTAACTCTATCAGCTGGGTTATAGTCTGCTGATGGAGAAGCATAACCACCAACGGCACCAGCACCACCACCTATTGCAGTAACACTATTAAAAACAGAATTGCCACCTCTCCCACCTGCATATTGAATTGCAGTTCCAGGTAGACCCGGAACATTTGCTGCATCAGTACCACCAGTACCAACTGTAATAGGATAACCGCCAAGTGATACAGGTATTGTAGCTCCATGAACTACACCTCCACCACCAGAACCACCACCATAATAACCAGTAGAGTTACCACCTCCACCAGCAACAATTAAAACTTCACAATTAAAACCTGTAGGTGGTGCATTATATACAGTAAAAGTATGTGAGGTATCTGTCCCATCACTTAAAAATACATTATATTGCTCTCCTCCTGGATCAACAACTTTTATTCCACCACTTGCCTGAGATCCAAACTCACCAGGGTGAACACTACCAAGTTGTTCTGTATTATATGCCTTGGATTTTCCACTTACATATGAATCCCACCATGATGATCTAACATTAAATCTATTATTTTTGACGCTCATTTATCAAGCCTCCTTATCACCAAGCACAATTACATTAAGTGCAGAAGTAGTAGCAGTACCTTCATTTTCTACTTGAATTGTATCTCCATTCGCCACTAATGTAATAGGATATGCAGGTTCAAAGAAGAATGTATCATCTGTTCCAACACCAATTCTTGCAACCTGTGTAGTAGATGTTGCACTTCCTGCACTACCACCACTATTAGGAACTACATGAATTCTTGCATTTTGAGTATGAGTTTGATCCAAATTATGAAGTAACACTGCTTTCACATATGCTGTCTTTGCCGATCCAACAGTATAAACAGCAGTACTACTACCAGCACCTACTGCTGTAACATTTCCTAAATTTCCGCGTGCTAATGCCATTGTATTTTTCTTTTATTAGTATTTAGAACAGTGATGCTTCAACCCATGTAAATCCAGCAGGGATATTCAGTCCAGTAAGGTTAGCACCATTACCAGTAAAACTAGTAGCAGTTACAATACCTGCTGCTCTAATTCCTTCTGAATCCGTGGTTACAGCAGATCCTACAATGGTACTGGCTGATGTAGTAATGCCAGATACAGTAACATTAGCAGAACCTAAAGTTGTATTTTCTAAGGTTGCAACCGTACCAACACCAGTGATATCAACACCAGCGTTAAAGTAAACTGAACCACTTCCAGACTTACTTGAAATATTATCTACACGTATTCTTCCACCACCTGCCATTGTTCCTGCAGGTCCATCAGTTGTAATACCAAGAATATCAGGAACAAAGTCATCACCATCAGCAATAATTAAATCTTTTGTATCAGCAACTGCAACTTCAGCATATTGTGTGTATGCAACATTAGAATCAGAGGTTGCAGGAACATCAACAGTAGTATCATCTCCGACTGTTAATGTATTATCAGTATAATAAATGACACTAAGTGCACCACTATCACTAATTGCTGTACCTAATCCTGCACTTGCAACGCCTTCAAGGTTTGATCCATCTCCATAATACGCAGTTGCACTTACAATACCAGCAACATCCAACTTAGCATCAGGAGTTTCACTACCTAATCCAATTCTATTATTAGCCGCATCAATTGTAAATTGATTTGGATTAACTAATCGTGCAGTGTCTCTTGCTCTTGTCATTAGACTTTTTTTAGTTATTTATAGGTCTGCGGTTAGATATCTAATTATAACAATACCAGGACCACCGCCACCACCAGTACCAAAAGTACCATGTGGTTGTGTTGGTGGATTCCATGGATTCTGACTTCCCGTACCACCATCACCACCGCCACCACCAGAACCAGTGCTTAATACTGCACGAGCACCATCTGATCCATTTGGTTGATATCCAGAAGGACCGCCACCACCTTTACCACCAGATGCTTTAGTTGGTCCATTATAGGATCCAGCACCACCTCCACCAGCAAAATATCCACCACTAGCAGTATTATTATCTGCTGACGGATTTCCTCCAAATGTTGTTCCAACCATAGGAGAAAGATCTATACCAGCTCCACCATTACGACTAGCAGGAGGTCCGCCACTTTCAGCACCACCACCGCCACCACCTTGGAATGAAGCTGCTCCTGCATGATTAGGATTACCCCATCCATTTGAAGGAGATACTAAAGGTGCAGCTCCTGGCCAATCATCACCTGTAGCAGCAGTAACAGTCGTAGTTCCATGAGATCCACCACCACTAGATCCTCCAGCATCACCAGCACTACCAGCACCACCACCTGCACCACCACCAGGAGCACTTACTCCAAAAACACTAGATGACTCTCCAGGTTGTCCTTTACCAAGATTATTATAATCCAGGCTTCCGGCAGGGATAGTTGGAGTAACAAGATTAGTACCACCTTTTCCGCTTACAACTGGAAATGTGCCATTGGTAATAGGATGACCTGTTGCTACTTTAACAGTACCTCCACCACCGCCACCACCAGAAAATGCACCAGGATCTCCAGCACCACCAGCACCACCGCCACCAATAACTATATAATCAACATCTAGTGAACCATCTTTATTAGCAAGTACGAATGTTGTTTCTTCAGGTGATGTATAGGAAGGATTAGGAAAATGATGAATAGTATATAATCCTTCTGTTATTTTAGTTCCACCTGTTGCAGATGCTGGTGCTATGTAAGCATCTCCTAAAGCATGTGTATTCTTATATTTTCTTTTTCCACTAGTATTTAAAAAATCCCAAAAGGTTTCTTTGTTTCCTTTGTTGGTGCCTTTAACTCCCATAATTAAATCTCCGTATCACCAAGTGCTATAACATTAATACCTTCGGATGGTCCAGTATTCTCCACATATACAGAGTCATTAGTAGAAGTCAAAGTAAGTGGATATGCCGGTTCAAAGAAATATGTATCTGCTGTTGAAATACCAAGTCTAGCTATAACTGTTGTACTATTTCCTACTCCTAATGCACCACTATCGTTTGGTACAGCATGAATATAAACAACTGAACGTTCAGCAGAATCATTATTACATATCAACATCGATTTCATATATACAGTCTTTCCTGACCCAACCACAACAACGGCATGGCTGGAACCAACCCCAATTTGTGTCGTTAATCCTAAATTACCTTTGTTTAATGCCATCGTATTTTTCGTTTATTAGTATTTAGAACAGTGAACTATCGCGCCAATCTGTTCCTGCAGGAATAGTTATTCCAGTGAGATCAGCACCATTACCAACAAAACTAGTAGCAGTTACAATACCAGCAACTCTTACTCCTTGCGAATCTGTAGTTACAGCAGCACCAACCATATCACCACTTAGATCACCCGTTACATCACCACTTACATTACCAGTTAATGCACCAGCAAAACTGGTTGATGTAGTAACACCAGTAACCTGCAATCCAGTGGACACTGTTGGAGGTCCATCGATTGTCAGGTTAGTTATAGTATTGGCTCTGATTCTAGACATTTATTATTCCAAGTTATGGTGTAGTAAGAACCCATGCAGTTGCAGGATTTGTATTATAATTAGTCTCATTCCATACATAATACTTACCTGCATTTTGCTCTGATGTTGTCAGTGCAGGAGCATCACCAGGATTAGAAGGTGGATACCATTGTGCCGTACCAACTCCAACTGCCCATGAATCATGTGGTTGTTGACTAACAAAGATATCGGTTGAACCTACTCCAAGTGAAGCAACATTAGAAATATAAGTATATCCAATGCCAGCATAGTTACCTCTAAAGTTACCATTATAAGAAGTTTGCTTCCAATTAGTAGATGCGCCCATCAATTTTTGACAGAATGCAACTCCAATTGATTCAGTTTCAACGTTACTGGAATCTGCTGTGTCCTCATTTGCCACAACAATAACCTGAGTGACAAGATTGTTAGCATCTAACTTTGCAAAATGAGCCATCTTTTTTATAAATCGTAGTGTTTTCTAATATTTAGGATTATAGAACATCCTTCGGTTATTTATAAGTCTACCTTGCATTAGACTGACCACCATACAAATTATTCATAGGTTGTTCTGCCCATGCCATGTAGATGTAAGTATTACCACTGCCGTTTCTTGCAGCATGTCCAGTTCTTTGTTTAAAACCATTACTCAGAAAATCTGTTGCATAATCAGCATGAGTACCCTCTGCAGCGTTTTGGTCTGGTTTTAGTATAGTGTCCGCGACATTAAATGGAGAACGTTTGGCATCAGTTAACTGCCAATTATTACTACTACCTGCGTCATATCTCTTGATAATGAGGAGTGCTGGACGGAAACCTAGATCTACGAAAGTTCCATCTGCATCTCCATTTCCGGTATAACTGCCAAATTTCTGTAGTCCGGGAACATCACACCACAGATATGCGACTGCTGATTGACCAGTATCACTAATACTATTATTTGTGCCTAAAGACCATAAATTATCACTATCATTTGTATGCGAATTAAATAAAGTCGCATCAGTATCCTCAGCTGCAGATGTAAACATCAGATATTTAGTGTCGCCAATAGACTTGTGCCAAATGATCCAATTGTTTCCACCTGTTGAGTACTTCTTACAAACCATGAAATCTGGTTTTGCTCCCAATCCATGAGCCAGCGTCTCATTACTAGACCCATGACCAGCCCATGTGTAAATTCCAAACTTACTTTTAGTATTAACCGATGCACCCGAAGGATCTAATGATCCACCATCCAATCCTGCTGCCGCAGCACTTGCATAACCTACATCATCTACATTAAAGGTGTTTTTGCTTCCACCTGCCTTCCAACAATAACCAACATAATGAAGTGTTGAATTATAACTTCCACTAGTCCCCTTTACAATAAACCCATCACTAGTAAATCCATCCCAATCTGAAGAAGATGAAACTTGAGCAGCAGTGTCATTAGACTCAAGATAAAAATCACCTCTTACAGAATCTTGTTGCCGCCATCCACTTGCACCAGTCATACCTTTCAACCATAACAAATCTGGTTGAAAATTGTAACCACTAATACGATTAGTATTACCACTATCCCCATAATAAGACGTAACACCAACAACACTATCAGGTCTTACAAATTCAGGACTTGGAAGGTTTGCAAGGTTTAATGATTGATATCCTTCGGGAGGTGTATACCTAAAAGCTTTTTGACCAAAGTTTGTAGAAGACTCATTGGAACTGTCAGTATAAAATTGACACTGTAAATCCAAATCTCTCAAATCAACGACACCACCAGAACCAACATTCACTTCACCCTGATCAACACCATTTTTATACCATCTAATAGTCATGTTAGATGCATTAAATGCAACACCAATTAAATCATTTGTGGTAAATGAAGATCCATATGCTGATGTGGTTCCACTTGTAATTTGTTTTTGTCCGTCTTTATTATAATGAATATATTTTGTTCCATCTTGTCCCCTATTATCAATTCCAATATAAGAACTATCATTTGCCGTAACCTCCCAATACCAACTTCCTGTCTTTGGTATGACAATTGTGGAATAGAAATTACCAGTTCCATTTGTGACTAGGCTCCCATCTTTTAAACTTGCGTTTTGGAGTGGGTTCCAAGTACAATAACCAGTTGGAGCTTGTGATGTTGTTATACCACTTATACTATTACCAAGATTAGAACTGAAAGAGCACCCTGATGGACTCTCTGGAATAACATCATCAGTACCACCAAAGTTTACTGGTGTCCAATTATTTCCTTTTCCTGATTGGTCCGTTCCTATTGCTGCGGAACCATCAAATGGGAGGTAAAAACCATTAATTCCCCATCCCTCTGGGTCACTATAATCATCAATTAATCTTTGACCATTAATTCTAATAGCACCCCATTCTGGTGCTCTACCAGTACGGGCTACTGTAATAGAATCAATATCACCAGCATAGGAGGAACTATGATACCATTGCCCACCACTAGCACCTTGATTAACAGTTTCTTTTACAACACCATCCAGTTTTAATTCAAATACTAATGGATTACCAGATGTAACCCAAGTATAAACTCCAACACCACCAGCAGAAATTGTTACATCCTGACCCAAAGTAATAGTAGCAGTTTCTCCATAAGTATTACCTTCTGCAGCATTACTCAAACTACCATTAAATCCTTGAGCAAGTGCTTGAGTCCACCCACTAACACCACTAACTGCAGTACTAGTCCAATCTTTCCCATTATTTAAATCAGTATAAGAAGATGGTTTAATATATTTTTTAGGTCTCCAAGTATTTGTCAGTGGGTCAGTATATCCAAAATATGATGGACCAAGTGCTAATCCATCAATAAAATAGTACTGACTCATTATACTTTCACAAGAATGTCCATCTCCAGTGCTGGGGTTTATATACCCACCAAGATACATCTTCTGACCGGAGACATTCCACCAAGTGGATTGAGCTCCATTGTTAGTACTACTTGAAAGATCAGTTACCTCTTCTCCATTTACATATAATCTAAATGTGGAATTATTTACCTTTACTGCCATAATGTGATACCATGCAGTATCTCTGTATACTGCAGTTGTTCTCCATAAAATATTATATGAAGGATTGTTAATGAAATCAATATAATAAAGATTATTTGCGAACCAAAACAATCCTTCATATTCCCAAGAAAAATTATCCTCCTCTGCCATAAAGAATGGCATATATCCACTTGAATCTGTAGAAGGCTTAGCCCAAAAACTTATAGTCCAAGTACTTCTATTCCCGCTATAAGTAGGAGTGTAATGAAGGTAAGGAATATCACTTGTTGCTGCTGTGGATCCTTGAAAAAAGTTTAACCCACCACCAATTACCTGTGCATTTGATTGACCTACTGTAAGAAGATTTGCAGGTGCTGCTCTTAATGCTGGCATTTATCTATCCTCCTTAATTACTGTAAGCAATACCAGCACTACCTAATAGTTGGGTTGCAATTCCTGTTTCTCCTGCTCTACTAACAACGAAAGAAATTAAATCTACTTGACTAGCAGCAGTTGCTCTTGATAAATTTGGTGCTGATGCAGAAGGCCATAAGAAGTGAGTATCAAATCCAACTGTTGTAATACCTGACGCTGGTTGATGGACAACAACAGAATGAGATCCTCCCAAGTCTCCACCTTGAGGTATAAATGTTGAGAATCCTGCTGCTAATATAATATTATGGTGTTGTGCAGCACCTAAATCCAATACAATATATCCACTTGCGCCTGACTGTTGTGTCGTCTCAATACCAGCACTAGCAATAGTAATTGTAGAAATACCAGTTGCCTCATGATAAGTAGCTGTCGCACCAGAGAAATTAATTGCAGTAAGACCAGTTCCTAGATTAGCAGTAACAGATCCTCCAGCTGCTCCTCCAGTAACTCCAATACCAGATATAACATCAGTTAAATTTGCACCACTACCAACAAAACTAGTAGCAGTTATAACACCTGCAATTCTAATTCCTTCTGAGTCTGTAGTTACCGCAGATCCTACAACAATTGAATCGGTAGTTACAGAATCAGCACTTACTGACCCCGCAAATGTTGAAACACCTGCAACATTAACACCAAATGCATTAAATGTTGAAATTCCACTTATTACCGCACCATCAGGTAATGCAGGAACTGATCCTGATGTCCTTCCTTTAAAATTACTAGCCCTTAAATCAGACATCAGAGACCTCCCAGTTGTAGTACATCTATAATCATCGTCTTACCAGTTCCTACAGTAACAGCAACACCAGAATTAACAGTAATATTAGGAATAACACTCACAACATAAGAAGTAGTCATACCAGCATTATCAGCATCCAAAGTTAAATTAGAATCAACAGTTGCTGTACTTGGAATCCAACTGAAAGGTGTTGATGTAGAATCTTCATATTTAACAGCAGTTCCTAAACCACCACCACCTCCACCAGCAATACTAACCTCAATTGTATCACCAACAGTTCTAAAAGTATTACCTACACCAATAAAGTTAAGTGTCTTTCCAGAACCAACTAAAGATCCACTAGACTGAATACCAATAGCAGCACCACTAAGTGTGCCAATAACTGCTACATCACCTTCAATAGTTTGATTTGCTTTGGCTGAAACAATAGCATCAGCAACTCTAAAGTCATCAAAAATCTGAAACTCAAGTTTATCGTCTAAATTAGCACCAGAAACTAAATTTACTGTTGCACCATCTGATGCAGTAAAGTCACTACCATCTACAAGACGAACACCATTACGATAAACGGCAATGGCATTAATCCTATATCCACCAGTTACTGTAAATAATGTTTGACCAGCTGTTGCAGTTGCGCCAATAATCTTTGATGCAACATTATCAGTAAGTGTTATCGGTCTCCCTATTGCCATCTTGTTACTTTTTAGTTATTTATGTATCCCACGATTATTTAGGAAGAAGGTACCCAATTGATCGTTGTGGTATTTTTAACAAAATCATCTCCGGGTTTTGGTGGATAATAATCATTAATAGAAGAATCATATGTACCACCAACTACTGCACGTGCTCCTTTTCCACCAGGACCGGTATTTGGTTCAGATTTCCACTCAGAAGCAGTTCCACCATATTTCTGACGTGATATTAATAAACCCATATCACTCAAAACATTTCCATCTGGATCCGTCATTTCAGCATCATCAACATAATGTGTAGCAACTATATTATCACTTCCATCTAGTCGAATGTAAAATGCCATCTTTATAAGATATTTCCTTTATTTATTAAAGTGATATATATCTAATAACAACAATTCCAGGAGCTCCACTTCCTACATTACCCTCACTATATCCTCGACCACCGCCACCGCCACCACTATAAAATACTGCCTCATTAGAATTAGCATCATAATTATTGGGAGGACGATTAAAAACAGTTGGAGAAAATGTAGATGTAGGACCTCCATTTGGTGATCCAGAACCACCGCCGCCATCACCACCTCTACCACCACCATAATCACCACCTTGAGCGGAACTATAATTAGAACCACCGCCTCCACCAGCAAAATATCCACCTAAAGGATCAAGAGCTGTTTTTACTGCTGCACCATTAGGAGTTGTTGGGTCACAGAATAATGGAGCAGTAAATCCAGCAAATTGCTTTCCAATACCACCATCTGCACCTCTGACAGTACTAGGTTCATTACTAGCAGGAGCACTTCCACGATCTTCTCCTGCAGCACCGGCACCACCACCACCGGCACCACCACCATCCAAAGCAGGTCCATATGCCATACCCCCACGATTACCATATCCTTGTAATCCCATATAATATGTTGATGGGAAATCACCTTGATTATATTTACCTGTTGCCCAATCCTCACCAGGAGATCCAACAGGTGCATCTGATCCATAGGGATTAGTTTGTACGGGAATAGCAGGTGAAGCAGGGTCGTATGGTGCTGGAGTTATTGGAGAATACGGCATACCATTGCCTGTATAAGCAAGACCTACCCCGCCTGGTTGAGAATTCCTTCCACTAAATCCAGGTGCTCCTTTAGTACCATATTGATTTCCACAACCACCACCGGATCCACCGGCACCACCACCACCTTGCCATGTAGTACCGGGAGTATATTCTGGTGCTCCGTTGTGCAATGCATAACCACCACCAGCACCACCACCATATGCTCTAGCAAAAGTAGCAGGTGAAGGGAATGAAGCACCTGGAGCATAAAAATCAGATGGTTCTCCCCCACAACCCTGTGGAAATGATGTAGGTCCCCAAGCACCCTTTCCTACTTTAACCTTATAAGTTCCCTCTGCTACAGGAAGCGTACCCTGAAGTACTCCACCAGCACCACCACCGCCAGCAATTGTAGAACCACCAGTACCACCACCAGCAACTATTAATACTTCAATATTACCTTCACCTTGTACAGCAAAATCCAGAACAGAATATGGGTTAGCACTAAAACAATGATAAGCATATCCATTTCCAGGTTTTAATCCATCAGCAATATCTCCACCTGTTGCCTTGAAAGCAGCCACAGACTTTCCAGACTCAATAGTATGATAATCAAGTTCCTTACCACTTACATTGGTTCCATATAATGTGGGATTATTCCCTCTATTTTGTTTTTTAGCAGATTTTCCAGCCATTTATCAAAGCTCCTTATCACCAAGAACTACCACATTAAGCCCCTCTGCTCCTTTATTATCTACTACTAATGAATCCCCATTACTACTTAATGTAAGAGGATATGCTAATTCTAAGAAATATGTATCATCTGTTCCAACACCAATTTTAGCAATTTGAGTTAATGAGGTTGCTGTTCCTGCTACATAACTTCCTCCAGTATTAGGAACAACATGCACTGCAGCATTTTGTGAATTAGCAGCATTAAAACTATGAAGCAATACTGATCGAATATAGGCAGTTTTGGCAGACCCAACTGTATAACATGCCTCGCTGGTTCCAGCAGACACCCATGTAACAGTTCCTAATCCAGCTTGAGAGAGAGGCATCGTATTTCCGTTTTAAATGTATTTATGAAAAGAGTATTGTCTTCAACAGACTCATTCCACCTTCAGGAAGGCTTGTAAGATTAGCACCAGAACCTTCAAAACTTGTGGCAGTTACAATTCCTGTAGCAGCATTAACACCAGTTGCTGTAATAGTTACTGCAGATCCCACTAAAGCAGTTGTTGCTTCTAAATTACCTTTAAAAGTAGTGGCTGTTGTTACTCCAGTTACATTTAGATGAGCAGCAGTCGTTACACCTGCAATATCAGCACCATACGTTAAAGTAACCGGTCCTGTACCTGCTCTGTCAGTAACTTTATCCGCTCGAATTCTGGACATTCTTCAAAATAATATTACTTATCAAATCTATTTAGCACTATTTTAAGATGTCACTTAAGGAATAGCTGTGTATCTAATGAGACAAATACCTGTTCCACCAGCTCCACCAGCTGCACCAGTGCTATATGATCCAGCGCTGCCGCCACCACCAGTAAAGTGGATGGCAGTAGCACCACTACCAGCATCATTACCATCAGCACCACCACCAACTCCACCAGTTCTGGTTCCAGGTGAAGCATCTCTACATCCAGCGCCGCCGCCACCGCCATAATATCCATTTGGTCCTACTGCAGGTGTCCAAGAAGGTTCTGCTGGTCCAGGAATATCAGGAGAAATTAAAGGAGCAGCAAATGCAGGGAATGGTTGTCCAGCTCCACCCTCATATGAAACTGTATTTCCAGCAGCACCAGCACCACCTCCTGCATTACCCTGTGGATCAGTGACCAACGAGGGATCAGGTCCAGGATAATTTGCAGATCGACCTCCAGGATTTCCATATTGATTAAAACCTGGATTTGGTGTAAATGCAGTGTTAAGTGTTGGTTGATTTCCTACACCATATTGAAAAGGTGTAGTATATGTTCTTGCGCCACCACCACTTCCACCAGACATCTCAGCCAGAGAAGGTGCAGGTACTGTGTTGTCATATGGACCACCACCTCCTCCTCCTTCAGCAGTTATTGTTCCAAGTGGATGATTTGTAATTGTTGAAGACACACCTTTTCCACCAGCCGGTCCAGCTGCAGGAGTACCTTGAGAAGCTCCAGATCCTCCATCTCCAACTGTAATAGCATGAGGTCCAGGATCAAACGTTAGAATAGCATGAACAACTCCACCAGCACCACCGCCAGCAGCAAGAGGGTTAGCACCACCACCACCACCTGCAACTAGTAAAACTTCAATCTCAGCTGGATTTCCGGTAAGAGTAAAAGTACCATTAGACGTAAATGTATGATAAGTATATCCATTTCCTGGCGTTATTCCTGCTGATGTGTTTCCTCCTGATGCCGAAAATGGTTGGCCAGTACCATCATCAGCACCACCAGCAGCATCTTTACCAAAACCAAACCTACTTCCAGTAAATAGTGGCATCCTATTAACCTCCTATATGTCCTTGCCAGATACCTGCCGCACCTTTAGTTGCATATACCTGATAACTATCGGCAGTTGTATTCGTTCCACCATTATAATGTATCATAAATGAAACAATATCTTTACGACTTGCTGTATCTGATAAAGTAATTGTTGTACCAGATCCTACAAGAGATACTGTTGTAATACCAGCAACTGCTGCTCCATTCTCATATCCAACAACACTACAAGATGTTCCAATACCTGTAATTGCAGCAGTATTACCAATTCCTAAAGTAATAGCACCACCAGCAGCAGGATCAGTACTCATTTGAGTAAAGATACATGATACTGTTACTACATTTTGTACTCCAGTATCTGCTGGCATATTCCTAAACGAAACAATACCAATTGTTCCATTAGGTGTTGGTTGAGTATATGTAAATACTGTTCCTGCTGCCAAATCCATCTCAAGAAGAGTTTGACCACTAGCAGTTGTATAAGTATTTGCTACTGAAACAGTCTCAGCTACACCTTTAAATTTGAATGGGTTATTAACTTCAAAACATCCAGTGTCTTTTTCCCAAGTTAAAGTCTTATTATTTGTACCATCTGTAGATCCATAAATCGTAATACCTGCACCATCAGCAGTCGTATCAGATGCAGATGATGTAGATCCAATACCAATATTCTTATCAGCTACATCTAAAACCTCAGTATTAATGATGGTTTGAGTTCCTCGAACTGTTAAATCACCTTCTACAGTTACGTCAACTACTCCAACAATACTATTGCCAGTTAAATCAAGATTATCTGCATTGGCAAGTTCTTGTATTTGATTAGCACTTGAATTGGCAATTAAAGGGTATCTGTTGGCCATTTTACTCTAAAACTCCTCTTTAGTATTTAGGATTTGAAATTTAAACATTGATGGGAACGTTCCCACCAGCTTTAGCAAGAACATTAAAAGAACCTCCAGAAATACTAAAGGTAACAGCAGTACCAGTTCTTACACCAATTACTAATTCTTTCGCAATAGTAATTGTAGAAATACCACTTGCTTCATGAAAAGAAACATCTGCTCCACTGAAATTAACTGCAGTAAGACCAGTTCCTAGATTAGCTGTTACAGATCCTGCTGTAATTCCAATACCACTAATAACATCTGTTAAATCTGCGCCACTACCAACAAAACTAGTAGCAGTTACAATACCAGTAGCATTAATATTATTAGCAGAAAGAGTACCATCAGTACCTACACCTGTTGCAAAATCTGCTAACCTCGTTGCATCTGACAGAGCCATTTTATAACACTAGAACTTTCTAGTTATTTATGAACTCACAGATTGATGGTCTGGTAATTTAGGTAACAAATCAAATGATATAACAGTTCTTTGCTTTCTTGCTTGATTAGGATGAACAAAATGATGAGTAAATGAAGGAGCAATCAACACTGTTCCTTCCTTTACATTCTGTGGATATGCAAGAGCTGTAGTATCAGTTCTTGGATCTTGCCATGGTGCCATAAAACAAGTGGGAGTATGGACCTTTGGATCAAACTCTGCATACAAAACTCCAGAAAATCCCCATCCTCTATGATTATGAATAGTCTGATGATCTCCTCTCTGATATCTTACAGCCCATGCATCTGTCATAGAACAAGTAACTTCTGCTTCCTGACAAAACTCAAAAAGAATATCTTTCAAGAAGTCATGCAAATAACGAACATAAGTCTTATCATTAGTCTGTCTATCAGTCTCAAAAGTTTGAAGTGCAGTTCTTTTAAACTCTTGTTTATTGATACGATTGAGTAGTCCTTTCTTTTTAAAGTCCCAATCATCTACTTCATACTGATAGGAAGGAAATTCAAAAAGGGGTGTCTTCATCGTGCCTTATCCCATGCACAGTGAGATCTCATTCCATCAGCAAGAACATAATGGAAAAAGATTTGATGATAGTAATACTCTGTCTTTTCTTTCTTCTTACCAAAGATCTTATTTTCTTTAGGTGTAGGCATTGCTTCACGCCAATGTGGTCTCTCACATCCTTTATAAATCAATCCATCACCAGGATCAAGAAGAGCAGTCCTTTCCTCACCGGGAACTAATACAGCACTCTTCTTCTTATCTGTATAAGTATCAGGAGTTTTAATCATAAAAGGCCAATCCTTATCCTTATCAGGAAGATTAGTGCTGATATGAATACTAACAGAGATCTCACATGCATCTCTATCTGCATGCTTGGTTAATTCTTGTCCTGGAAAATAATATCTATCATAATAATAGGTATTATAAAGTTTCCTATCAAGTACCTCCTCTAACTTCCTACGAACGCCAGTATGAATAGTCCTATATTGTGGATGCCAATACCTTGCAAGTGAACCTTCTACCTGTTGTTCCACCGGACTATGATTAAAATGCTCTGGGTTCTTATCCCAATAATTCATCTGTCCTCTTTGTTCTGGAAGAGGATGATAAAGTTCTTCAGGATCCCATAGATCTTTTACTACAAGATATCCATCCTTCTCAAACTTATCATTTTTTGTCTTCGCAGTTCCAGTGTTCATTTTTTCCTGAAACAACAACTGAAGTTCGTTCATTTGTTCTGCCATAATAACCTCCTATTTCCAGCGTGGACCAACGGCCCATACGATTAAACTTTTTCTCAATCCCTTTGTTACTGTCATTGCTCTATGTTGCATTCTAGAATCAAAGAAAAATAATGAACCTCTACCTTTAGGAATAGTTACCATTGAACTATCTACATCACGAACTTGAGTTCCACCACCTTCATAATCATCCTCATGAGATAATTGTAGACTACAAGATAATTTACGAACTTTCTCTGATTTGTTGTTAATAAAGTCTTGAATAATTCCTTGGTCGTTTCTATTACCACTTGCTACTGGTTTATAAAGACTGCCAAGACCTTCATCCTGATGCCAATCATATTTTTGATTTAACTCATAACGAGTATATTGCATTGATTCACCATCAATACATTCAATATCATAATGAAAAAATTCATCATTTGCTCTCTTAAAATAATGCCAAATCAAACCACCTATCCAATAAGTGGTAGGAACCCATGCATTTGTAGAGTTCCTTTTCTCAAGAACCTCTGCATTACCCATCAATCGTGAGGTCTGCATCTGTTCATCAAAAGTGTCTGTAAGATCTGCCTCGATAATATCCATCATATCAGAAGGAATAGTATCAAAATGGCAAAAAGATTTAGTCATTCTATTCTCCTATTAGTTCCAATTTTTACCAACAGCCCAACCCACCAAGGCTTTTCTTGTTCCTTGTGTTACCTTATTCACTCTATGTCGTGTAGCAGAATCAAAAAGCGCAACTGTTCCTCGTTTACGCGGCATATTATACATATTTCCTGCTTCATCTAGAAACTGAACATTACCACCTTCATAATCATCATAGTCCGAAAGTTGAACAGTGAAAGAAATCTTGCGAACATCCACCTCACCTTCTTCCTGTGGTTTGGAATCAACATGCCAAGTTTGTCCATCTCCTTCATTATATTTCTTGAACTTTACTGAATCACCAGCAAGATGACTAATATTATACATAAAATTCTCACGATTGGCTCTATCAATATAGTGCCATACAAGTCCACCAACCCAATGAGTATCTGGGATAGTAGAAGATTCTGTTAGGTCCTTTTCAATCAGATCTACTACCTTTTCAGGCAACTGTGAAAAGTACCACGTACATTGAAACGCCATATACCTATAATGTATTTCAGTTTATTATATAGTAAATTTTTTAAACTGTCAATTACCTTGCGTTAGATTGAGCACCATAAAAACCATTCATAGGTGATTCAGCGAAAGCTGCATAGATGTAAGTATTTGCAGTATTTGGAATGCTAGTACCAGATCGTAATTTAAAACCATTACTTAGAAAATCACATCTATTTGTAGCACTTGATTCAATATCTGTCCCATTAGGATATAATGTAGGTTGAACTGGGTTATATCGACTTCGGTTATCATCAACTATCATCCAATCTTCGCTAGCATCTATATTTTTAAATATTACGAGTGCTGGACGGAATCCTAATTCTACGAAAGTGCCATCTGCAACATTGTTACCCTCATAGCTGCCAAATTTCTGCATTCCGGGGACATTGTGCCATGCGTATATTATGGTAGAATTCCCGCTTCCATTGATAACTGAACCACTACCAACATTAATAACAGAATCAGTTGATGCTGAAGGCCAGATTAAAGTTTCAGCTGCTGCTAATGCATTACCATTCAAATACATAGTATATGTAGGACCAGTTAAACTGGAATGATGTACAGGCCAATCATTGGCAACATCTACATTTTTAGCGAGGATGAAATCTGGTTTTTGTGTCAAACCATGAGATACTGATCCAGCAACCCCTGTTCCCGTAAATTTAATGATACTAAATCCCTGTTTGGTTCCGACAGATGCACCAGTGACAGTAAGAGTTCCACCATCTAATCCCGCAGCAGCAGCACTTGCATATCCTACATCATCTACATTAAAGGTATTTTTGTTTCCACCAGCTTTCCAAGCCCAAGAAACATATGTGTTACCCGCATAATTAACTTCATTTCCAGGATTGACTTGTATTATGTTAAATCCTTTATTTATTTTTGAAATTGTATAATAGGCACTCTGATATCCTTCCGCTTGGGCCGCACTACTATTCAGTCCATTATTACCAAAACTTCTTACTGTATCCCAAAGATAATGTTCTCCAACAGCAGATCTCATTTTCAACCAACAAAGGTCTGGATCAAAATCAAAAAGAACATCTTTTGCATTGACAGCACCATCGCCAAGTCCAGTATAAGTCGTAATTCCAACATACTGATCAGGTCTTACAACTCCAGGACTTGGAAGGTTTGCATAGTTTAATAGTTTATATCCTTCTGGTGGTGCATACTTTAAGGGTTTTTGTCCAAAGTTCATCCATATCTTACTAGCACCATTAAGGTTTGGATATATCCAGAAATACCATTCTTTACCGGCTGGTAATGTAAATGTTGGATTATCTCCTGTAACAGGATTACCAGGAGAACCAGTTTGATTCCAATCATCATTATACCAAGTCGTACCATCTCCAAGATATGCCTTATTATTATCTACGTCTATACACATCTGCCAAGGTACAAGCCTAGCTAATGTGCCAGTACCTGATGTTAAAGTAGAGGAACCACCGGGTAAGAGTTGTAGAGTAGTGCCTGAATTATATACCATATAATATCCGGCAATAGCACATATCCATGGTGTGCAAGCTATATCGTTATAACTCCATCCAAACCCCATATGACCTGCTGTATCTAGAGTAACTTCGGCATACCATTTACCACTACCGACTTTTATAGAACTTGAAGAATTACCAGCAGCAGATCCAGGGTGAGTTAGGTTACCATCAGTTAATGTTCCACTTGTCATTAAAGGGTTCAATGTTGCATAACCAGTCGGTGGTCCCATTACTGTGTTTATATCATCTGTGAATGGGTTGAGGGTGGTTGCTACTGCTCCAGTTGCTACAGGATCATAATTAGTGCTTGAAGCGGATGTTACATTTGTGAGAGTTAATGTGTTTGTAGCACCCGATTCATTATTATATCCAATCTTAAAATACCAAGTATTTGCTGATAAGTCTTCTCCATCAATTGAAGCATTTGCTCCAGTTGCAGGATCTCCTGATGCAAACCAAGTACCATCTCTACCCAACCAAACCTTATCATTATCAGCATCCCATGCCCACATTATCTTTTCACCATTTGAAAAACCACCCCCTGATGCGGTAGCACCATTAATTACAGCACCATCCCTGGATGTGTTGTCTTCATTTTTAGTTAGGAAAAGTGCCTCTTTATCAACCTGATTAAAGTAAAAACCAAAGTATTTACCATCATAACCATCATTCTTATCAGCACCTTGTTGAAGACCTATCTCTCTATACTCTGATGGATTATTCAGTGTAGATTCCCAATAATATTTCCCACTAGTTGGTAACGCCACATTAATATAATCAGCAGTACCAGATGTTGTTGAACCACTTTGACTCCAATTTGCATCCATACCATCAGACCAATATGTAAACCCACTTGGTTGCCAATCCATAGTAGCAGGCTTAACAGCAGCATCAGTAGCAGAAGTTGGTGACTGACAACACAAAAGTTTTGTATTTGTTATATCGGTAAGTGGTGCTGAAGGTGGTGTGAATACTTGTGTTCCTACTGTTGTAGTGGATGTTTTATAATCTGTAGGAATATCTGCTTTAATGACACGAGCATTAGAAACAACCCCATCTAAATCATAATTTTGATCACCATCTGATCCTATTGTTAAAGCAACAGAACTATCATTCATAGTCAGACCAGTGACATCACCAGTAGCAACCAACATTCCATCTTGGAATATTCTTATTGTATTTCCATCTCTTGTAACAACACAATGAACCCATGTCCTCTCAGGGATATCAATACTTGAAGCGACGCTTAGAGATGAACTGCCATGGAAAAAGAAAAACCTTACAAGGTCATCGTAAATAGCAAACATCCAAGAAGAACTAGCATTATCTGTTGTATATTTCGTAATAATGGTACTGTAAGTGGTGTTATCAGTATAATTGACGAATGCTTCTAGTGTAAAATCATCACTTCCAAAAGTAAAGTCGGCACTATCAGAGACAGTTAAATATTTGTTTGGATTACCAGGATGAGCCCATGTACCAAAAACCACAGCACCATCAGTTACTTTTGTAAGTTCTGAACCATATACAACACCCGATGGAGTGTCTGGAAGTATATCAGGGCTGGTTGATGCTGGGATAAAATCGTTAACGTACTTAGCTACACCCTTATAGATACAAAAATCCTGCATATAGCCACTAAGATCATAACTACCACCTGTTGGCATATCCCCAATATGAAGTGGTTCAGCATGTTCAAATGGACCCAATGTTACTCCTGTTGCTAATACAGTTCCCACCCCATTACAATAACCAGTTATTACTCCACCATTCTTTACTACTGCAACATGTGTCCATTCATTTGCTTTATAGGATCCAAAACTAGCACTAACGATATTATAACCACTATCATTTGATGAACTAGCATACTCAAATTGTCCAGAAGTGTTTGCCATCATAGTATAAGGAGCCACATCAGAATAATCATTCCTTTTACTAAACATCCAATAATAAGCTACACTGGCCATCCTAACCCAAAATTCAATTGTATAATCTCCAGTTCCAAACTTCAAATCAGTAGAATCAGTAACTGCCAAATAATCTCCCGAACCATCAAAATAATAACTTGTGCCATAGAAATTACTTGTGGTAGTTGATGCAGTAGGAGTACCAGTTTCTGTTATTGTTTTTGTTGTAGATGTACAAGCAATTCCTACATCCACTGAATTACCAACCAAAGGAAGTGCAAGAACATTTCTCCATGCATAAGGGTCTGCTTTTTGTACATCTGTAGATAATTCTACAGATCCAGATCCACCCATTCCCGAATGAGTACCACAATAATAATATAAAGTATCTGGTGCATTATGAGGATATGTAATTGTTGTTGCTGCACCTACTGAACCTGGAGTTCCACCTTCTTGTTTTCCTTCACTATATTCTGTACCACTATCATGCGTTCCATCAGATGTTGTAGAAAATCTAAATGGATGAGATGCACAAGTACTATCAGATAAATCAAATGTTACTGTTTGTCCTCTATACTGATCTAATGATGGTGTTTCGATTCCATCCAAATAATACTTATTACCTGAACCCGAATCAAATACTGTTACCGCAATACCTGCTTGGCCTCTGAAACCAGGAATTGCAAACGTTCCACCGTTTCCTGTATTAAGAATAGGAAGTGCTCCTGTTGCCTTTGGAATAACAGTAGAACCAGCAAAGTTTACTGGTGTCCAATCATTTGCTTTTCCTGATTGGTCCCTTCCTATTGGTGAATTTCCATCCAACGGTAAATAGGAACCATTTGTCCCGAATGTTCCAGAATATTTTTTTGGTCTCCAAGTATTTGTTAGTGGGTCTGTATACCCAAATTCTGATGGATCAAGGGCTTGTCCGTCTATCAAATAGACCTCTGCCATCCTGCCGTCAAAAGTATATGAACTGCCTGCGTAAGTTGAACCGGTAGATTCCCCTAATTTATGTTCAGTTGCGCTATTAACTCCAGTGTCGGAATCTTGTGTGGGATTGGCGCGAGTATCAAAAGCAGTTACTTGTGACCCATTTACATACAGCTTTACTCTATCGTTTGCAGTGCTTAATGTTGTGTCAGTTGCAATTAAAAAATGATACCATCCAATATCTCTAAAGACTTGGGTGGTTTCTAAATAAACACTATTGCCGGTGTTGATTCTAAGCTGGTTATCCGCTTCAAAGAAAATAGTGATTTGATCAGTGTCGTTACTACCGTCTGGACCAGCACCAAAGAAGAATTGAGCTGTATCTATCGAACCCCTCTTAAGCCATCCACTCCAGCTCCACGTTTTCCGATTTCCAGCACTACCAGGAGTTCTTTTTAATGAGGTGACGTTATTTCTAATAAACACCAAACTACCATCAATTACCTGTGCTCCTGATGCACTAACTTCAGTAACTACCTGAGGGATTGATACCGCTACCATTTATCTACCTCTCTCAACTATAGTTTAGTGAAGCACCGGCAAGTAGCTGTGTGCCTCCTGCTCCAACTCGATGAACAGTGAAAGAAATTAAACTAACTGCGCCATCTCCAGTAGGTAAAGTTGGACTAGATCCTGATGGCCATAAGAAAAATGTATTAAATCCAACCGTTGTAATACCAGAATTAATAACTCTTACCGTATGACTCTCTCCTTCTGTTCCACCTGTACAAGAAA
>Ga0315326_10000250_pt1 | contig 25132 bp, 29 predicted proteins | sample M180m32315metaG_FD_203457 | JGI IMG/M metagenome (GOLD analysis project Ga0315326, IMG submission 203457) | Ammonia-oxidizing marine archaeal communities from Monterey Bay, California, United States - M1 80m 32315 | ecosystem: Environmental > Aquatic > Marine > Coastal | place: USA: California... | reverse complement strand
TGACAGTGTGATCGTCAGTGACGTTCAGTAGGTAATCGTCTCCGACGTTGTGGGTTTCGTTATTGGACGTAAGCGTTATGTTATCCCCGGTTATCGTGACGTCTCCGGCCACGTTCTGGGTGAGGTTTCCTTCAACGTCTACGGTTGAGTTGCCCTCAACGTCCAAAAGGGAGTCTCCACCGACGTTGACAGTGTGATCGTCAGTGACGTTCAGTAGGTAATCGTCTCCGACGTTGTGGGTTTCGTTATTGGACGTAAGCGTTATGTTATCCCCGGTTATCGTGACGTCTCCGGCCACGTTCTGGGTAAGGTTGCCTTCGACATCGTGGGTTTCGTTGCCCTCGATATCCCAAAGGACATTCTGTTCAACGTCATGAACCTCATTATCAACAGTGATATCAAAATTCTCACCTGTCAGGTAAAAAGAACCCTTCGATTTGCTGTCCTTCTCGACATTTAAATTACCCAATCTTATATCCAAATAATCTTCAACGGAAACATCTCCCTTGGTAGACCCATCTTCTGTTGTAGAAATAAATGCAAATTCTCCGCCCTCATGAGCCGTAGCTTCTGCAGGAGGGTTCTCGTCCCAAATGAATCCCACATTCTTATCTGCGGAACCTCTTTGTAGCGCAAGACCTAAATCGTAACCATTATTAACAGAAGATACATCTTTTATTCCACTGTTTAATGAAACAAGAGGGTCTCCCACATATAAATCTCGGACATGTTCGATGTCCTGCTGACCGGTTACTATAAGATGATTTATTCGGACAGTATTAATGAAGTCTTTATAACCAGTAATTGATTGATAACCAAATGTTCTAACGACGGTACGATCCACTTGGACCATGACATCCTTACTTCCATCAAATGCGAAATCTTCAATTCCGCCTCCATCGTAAATAATATTACCCGGCTCGCCAGGAGGATTTGGCGATCCGATATAATTGCCTAAAACAAGGCTTCTTCTTAAATAATTGGCCCCGTTGCGACTGCACTCCTTAAGGGGCTCGTTGCCGAGCAAGTGAAGTTCGTTGTGCATTATGAGTAAGAGTTATGTCTTTCGACGATTGTATATTTTCCGTCCAAGCCAGTAATTCTTGCTCGAGCAAACTTAAAATTAAAATAATCAGAATAAACAACTGGAGCATCAACAGTAGGGACCAAAAAGCAAGCCAAAGCAGTCCAGTCATCTCCATTGTTGGAGACTTCTATTCTAAAAGTTCCGTCAACTCCCCCGGCGAAAGTTCCTGCCCCGGGAATCATCTGATAACTGTGCAAGTGGTAATCGGAAATATCAATGACATCTCCGACTATCTCAAGATTGTCTAACCCCTGATTAAGTTCTCCAGTGGTTGTTATTGACAGGGTGCCTTGCTTGATCGGATCAGCTTTGCCCCTGTATCTAATGTATTCAATAGGATTTAGTTCTGCCATAGCTCGTAGTATTTACTATAAAATACACGAGTTGTTGGCCTTTTTGAAAAGAAAAAACCAAAATATACACACAGAAGACTAAAAATCGTCTTCCAATGATCCGCTTTGCTGGTATTCTCTGACCCTTCTTTCGAAAAAATTCCCCATCGCCTGTACGTCAACAACCTCACCAAGCCAAGGAAAAGGGTTCTTGTCTCCGGGGAATACAGGATCTAGACCAATACCCTCTAATCTTCTGTTTCCTATGTAATGCATGTAATCAACAAACATCTCAGCATTAAGACCGAGAATTCCAGTCGGAAGAACATCGTGAGCATAGGCAATCTCCAACTCTACAGCTCTTTTGATATGTTCTATGAACTCTTGTTGGATCGATTTTGTCCAGATGGATGGGTTTTGCTCTATAAGGGTATTGATCAGGTACGTGCCAAATGCTATATGGCTTGATTCGTCCCGCAAAGTATATTTAATCTGATCCGATACTCCTTGAAGTTTATTTTGCCTGCCCAGAGCTAAGAGCATCGCGAACCCACTGAAGAAAAAAGTTCCCTCGCAGACAATATAATAAGTCAAAAGATTTCTTAAAATCTCTTGCTTCCCTGATTTTGAATTTGCATTGAATTCTTGCCTGCTGATGTCCGTAGTGATTTCCATAAGGAAATCATCTTTTGCCTTAATGCTCGGGATGGTTTCATACGCATTGAAAACTTCATCGATATCCAAGTCCAAGCTGTCGCAAATATATACGACGGTAAGATTATGAAGGCTTTCCTCAAAAGCTTGGCGCAATATGTACTGACGACATTCAGCATCCGTAATGAATCTAAAAGCAGAAAGCAAAAGGTTATTACCAACCAAAGACTCACTTCCAGCAAAGAATCCCAAGCACCTTTTGACAAGTAATTTTTCATCTTTTGTTATTTCTCCGTTTTTCCATTGTTTAATATCATTCTGCATGGATATCTCAGTAGGCATCCAGTTGTTTGCGCAACTAGTTAGGAATAAGTCCCATGCATATTTATGCTTGTGTGGAAGTATTCTATTTACCCCGGCAATGTTTTCAGAAAGAAGTTCTCCTGTTTTATCTGACATAAGACCTTAAACTATAAACGAGAAAGAGAAAGAAGTCAAGAAAAAGCGTTTCTAATGGATGAAATCCAATGTTCCCTGAGTTTGTCCTCTTTGAAGTGATCTACAGAGTATTGCCATCTTGCTATATGGTCATCCATAGAAGGATTGTCAACTAAATGACGGATTCTTTTGAAAATTTGTTTGGGAGTATCGGTAGGGTTGACGCTTTCAGCGAAAGGTTCATCGACATCGTAGTTAAGCAACCATTTTCCCGAAGAACAAAAATCATAATTAGATCTACCGAAATCCCCAAATTCTGCCAACCTGACCATTCCTCTGGTAGTGGGCATAAGTTCTTTTAAATTGATTTTGCCCAAAGAGCAGATGTTCCTAGCTTCAATCCATGGCTTATTATTAGGGAACATAAATACCTTGATATCTGTGTTCTTTAAATACTCTAAGACCGAACAAGATAATTCTCTGTATTTTTTAACGCACCCATTCCAGGAGCATGAGTACCACAAAATAATCTTATTGTTTGGTATCGCCGGGCACTCTTCGGGTACATCCAGCTTATTGGGTCTATACATAACCTTAGCATCGAGGCCGTGTTTGAGCAATTTCTTTCGAGAAGTATTACAGTTCACCCATATATCTCTAGCCGGGTGTTCAATGAAAGTATCCCTAATGTGAGCCTTCGCGATCAAACGGCGATTGGCACTCCCAAGCCCAAATAAAACCGTTTTGTCTCTGTATTTTAGGGGAATATGGGTTATACACTGAGATAATATGCCGTCAAAGGGGCCATGATCCTCTATGAAGTCCCAATCTGTTTTTTTAAAACCCTCAAGAAAAACAAAATCAATCTCGGGAGACACCAACTCTTTTATTCGATGCATACCGTATTCGGTGCTTTTTTGAGCTATGCCTAGTATTCTCATTCAGAAAGATCCACATTTATTATATCATATAAATCATGTTTTTCAACATCAATAATCTTATATAAACAATCGCTTAAGCCGTCGGAGTCATTTAATTCCGGCATTACTTTAAGCTTCTTTGTTATTCTGTGTTGTTTCTTCTTGTGCTCTTTTCTTGCCTCATCGTGATGCCCTTCCAGTTCCCTGAAATGTTCCTTGCCCCATGCCCACTTGCGAAAACCTTGAGACTCCTCAAGTTTAATGCCGTGATTCTTGAGTCTATGGCAAAAGTTCCTATCCTCTCCTCCCCAACCCCAATATGCATTTGACCAACCATTCACCTGTTTGATAATCTTATTGTTTGCCAAGGAAATGCCGCCCATACTGTACTCCGTGGGAGAGTGAACCTGTCGAGCAGTCTTAGTATAAGAATAGTCCGCTCCTTTTTTCTTCGGGAGCATGTCTACGTCGTGAAAGCAAGTATAATCCGAACTCCCACAGGTTTCCAAAAAACCCACATTAATAAGCTTCGCCCTATTAAACAGCAAGTCATCCGCTTGATTCACTATTGATATATGAAAAGGAATTTTTTCTGCTTTTAAAAAATCACTCAAGACAGGAGCGAATTCAGCGAGATGCTCCGGTCTATTGCGATATGGTACGATAATTTCAAGTTTCTTTGCCATTTATTGTTATATATTCTTCATCATTATACACTTGTATATAAATTGTTGTCAAGAAATTTATAATATATTATACACTCCTTCATCGACCCACTTTTTGATCTGTTTTCTTTCTAAAGCCATATTATGATGCCGTCGAATATAGGAGCCGTCCAGGCAACATAAATACTTATCATATTCCACAAAAGAAGGATCTTTGATGATCCTGTTCAAAACAACAAAGCCAGTTGAGGGTCTCTTATAGTTGAAATCCGAAACTAAGGATAAGCAATCTTCGTCACTTAGGATTTCATTTTGAACTCCCAACAAACCCAACCTTCTTTCAATTTGCCTCATATAAGATTTATAACCAAGGCCCTGCCCGGAACTTAATCTATACCAAACGCTTTTTGCAGTTTTATAGTGCCTCATCACATCCTTATGCAATCTCCCCCTGTAGCAATGCATTCTTAAGCTATGATTAGTAACCAAAACAATCAAATCCGTTCTGTCTCCCACCATGCCGCCCCGAAGGTGCTGGATTTTGTTGAATCTTACGACATAATCCTCGGGCTTAATTAGATCCGAATAATTTTTCTCTGGCTTAGCGTTGCCAATTATGATGAGTTTGGGTTTATTCATTATTAAAGTATTTTTTATTATAATTTCTCCAAAGATCCATAACGGATTTATAACCCCTCATTAATCCATTGAGTCGAAATGAAATGTTGCCCGTGTTAACCGGGGAGGTCGGCTTGTCCCCTGTATAATGTATGATTTTAGCTTTTTTTGCGAAACCTTTTCTAAACGCTTTGCTGTGCAAGCCCCTTCGGATCACATTATAACTCTGCGGAGCTATAGATTTAGAGCGATTTCTTAAGAATCTACTCAAAAGAGTCTGTTCATTTCTTGGTAAAGAATGCTTGGCGTAATTATAATTTAAAGCAAAATCATATAAAATATTATAGAAATTCGAATCAAGAGACGAAACATCTACGGACATCATTCCTGTGTTTATCTCATTGTATTTTGACGGAAATGGTTCTCCCGGCCCTAAATCTCCGCTAAAAGAGTTTCCTAATCCGTCAAGACAGAATAGCATTTTGCTCGGGTTATCAAATAGATACCCAATATCATCTTGGATAAGCATATCTCCATCAAGGCTTACTGATCTTTCGTACCCACGATCTCGAAAAACTTCATACTTATAAAACCCAACTAGAGTCCGAATGTTTTGTTCGTTTCCCTTATGCTTTAGAACTCTGGACATTATTGGTAAATAAAGATCACCCACGTCTTCAAAGGAAATATTTAAAGAGCAACAATTTGATAGTTTTTCTTTTGATTCTTCAGACAAAGGACATTTATCCCCGCCGTGAATTACTAAAACATCTCCCTTAAACCAAGAATTGTGCTTTGCAAAAGAATGCAACATGACTCTTGTCATAGCTACGAAACCATCGTCGGCCACAGTGCATAATAAATGCTTACTCATTATTTATCAGATAGTAATGTTAGATCCCAATAAGGACCAGCAGTGTTTTCAATTCTAACATAGTAACCATTATGAGGTAGATATTCTGCTAATCTTAGTAAATCTTTAGGTTTTTTACGACCCCCGAATACTTTATCAAAGCCCCACTTCCCAGTAGCACAGGCAGTCTGAAATATATGACAATGATCGTCTGCTTGAATATCGGGGTGAAAATGCTTATGAGCCAATCTATTTATCTCTTGGTCACTACCCTTAATCCTAGGAACTTGAACATTGTTAAACTCCAAGACTTCTTTATAAAAATCTGTTTCGCTGATCCATGCACCGGCATTTACGAATGCGTAAGGATAATCATTAACGCTAGTCTCGAAGTCGTAAAGCTCCTTGTTCGGTGGGAACGAAAGCATCTCGGTGTTATAAACCATCCGGCAGTTGAAGTTCTCTTTAAAGACGGAAACTATATGTTCCGGAGAATCCATAACCACACAATCATAAGAATCAAGCCCCATGACATACGGAGTTTTAACTGAATCCAAAGCTTCCATAACCCAAGGAGTTCTAGCGTCATGGGTGTAGGACTTCCCTTCTCCTATTTTGATATAACGGAAGCCAAACTTATTAAGAGACAACTCCAAAGGACTAACACGATCCTTATGCGTATCCACAAATAAATAAGTTATTAGGTCAGACTTGGATTTACAGTCAGAGAGCGTCTTTAAATAATTTATGTAGGTGTTGAAAAATCTAAGCCCATACTTCTTCCACTTCTTGGGACCCATGCAATGAAACACCTTGGGGAAGGTATTATATAAACTGTTTCTCAATATCATTACAGAGAATCTTCCATTTGGCCAACAAGTCATTTCTTGCGGGGTAATTTCTTTTATGATCTTTGTTCTTTTCCTTAACAAGTCTGCCACTCTTTACAATAGTATGGCTAGGCTGTGTTTGATTTTGTATGAAGTGTCCTATTATAATATCATCAACAGAAGCCTTGAGAGGGTCAAAGCCCAGGTTCTCTCTAACTTTGTGGCGATTATAAGCCTTCTTGTTTAAAAATAAAAAATTGTGCCAATAGCTTATGAATTTTATAGGGAGTTTATGTCGACCTATCAACGTATTAATAAACGGTTGATCCGCCGTGTACGGTACGTCTTTGTCGCCGTACATCTCGGCACATAGTTTTGAAAAGTTAAGCTGCTCACACACAGCTGTGTTGTAAAAAACTACTCCAGTGTTTAGAGCCAATGTTTCTGGTATAGGTTCTTGCACACCATATATACAATGAGTGTCATCAAGAAAATCCAAAGAAAACTCATTGTTACAAAAAGTGTCGCCATCCACTATTAGGACATAATCGTAACCTAATGTTTTAAAATGCTGAGGTATTACAGAAAATAAATAAATCTCAGTAGGATACCTAACAGACCAACTACCGTTACAGTGTTCGTAAGAATCTTCGCTGTAAATTTTGGGCAAGTCGACCTTCTCATAATGAAAACCTAACTTAGAAGCTTTTGCGGGAATTGAGTCTTGCGTGGACACACAATAATAATCAGCAGCCCCTTCGAACTCGCGACGAAAAGATTCCAAGGCAACATAAGGAAGGTTTCGAGAATCCTCAAAATATCCGGCATCGCCGTAAGTAATAACTGCGAGCTTCATCCCTATTTACGCTCCATATAGTAGTGCCCTGGGGAAGCGCTGGTTATTTCTGTGACCGTGTGCGTCTTCTTTATGGATCGAATAAACTTTGCATGACGTCTCCAACCCCCCTTGTACAAATGTTTATGGATTTTGTGGGTCTCTATATAAATTTTCTCGAAACTAGCAAACTCTGCAGGGAATTGATCTCGAAGATCATACTCACCCCCTTCGATGTCACATATCAAAACGTTAAACTTTTCGGAAGGGTTTAAATCTGATAGGCTAACACTATCCACAGTCGCAGGCTTAAACCCTCCGTCCTGTTGTGGCACGGCAATTGAAGAGCCTAATCGAAACTCATTAATGTAGAAGGTGGTAGAGCCGGAAGGGCCTGCAACGCAATTTAAAATGTCGAAATCGCAGTTATTAGCTTTTTTTGTTTGCTCTATGCAGGGTATCATTTCTGGATTAGCTTCCACAACTAAGTGATTGCCATCAATAATAGAGTTTACATAAGCAGCAAAAATTCCCGTGCAAGCCCCTAGCTCCAATACAGAAGAGTCTTTAGGCAAAGGGTATTTACGCAAAGCTAAAAATTCCGAGTTTTCCCATTCGCCCAGTTTTAATATGCGGAACCTTTCCTTCTTGGTGAGATAAGGTAAAACATGCTCATATTCAAGTTTCTTAAGTTCTTCAGTTTTCATAACACCACAATCCTCCCGGCTTTAATATACTTACCTACATAATCTCGCTCTTTGTCAGGGAAGTGCCCCATGCTAGTATTTACATCACCATAATAATGAATAGAAGAGTCTACCTGTTTAAAGAAATCAAAACCCGTAATATGTACAACAGGGATATGACAGCCCGCAATAAGATAATGAAGTAGCTTAATGCCTGTTGATGACTCAAAAATAGTATTACGGGAACGACCAGGAGGTTGCATCTTAACGCCCATTTTAGGTATACCTAGCTCTGTGCTACAAGATTTAAGAACCGAGCCCCTGGCTATAAAATTTTTATGTTTGGCTCTACCCCTCCAACGATCAGCTCGTTTTCTAAGTGTTTTGTATTCAAGATATTTGACGGTAGGTATATGAACATAAGCCCTACAATCTTTGGGTAGCATAGAAGGATTTCTGCTTTGGCCGGATTTTAACCCAGTATCTCCCCATACATTCCCCGCCCAAATCGTAAGCTTCGTACCAACATCTAATTCATAACCAGTCAGGTTGATCGTATTAAAACGAACAACATCATCAAACGAATCTATTTTTTCCCCCAACCCACTATCTAATAAAGAGCTTCCATTGCCTACAACGCAAATAGAGCCGGGAACTTCTAATATAGGAGTTTCTTTGGAAAACCTAAGGAGTTTTTCTCTTACTTTATCATGATTCATAGTAGTTATTCCACAGTTCCCATAAAAATTTATGCCCCCAAGGAGGACGACCCTTGTGCCAAGGCTTATGAGACCCTAAGTAATGCAGATTATAAATAGAGTCTCTTTCGGATTCGAACTTATTAATACCATCAAACCTGCCATCAAAGTTGCGTATAAGATAATTATAGGATTCGTCAATTATTGAAATCTTATCTTTAAAGTACGTGTTAAAAAAACCAAGATCAGCAGAATCAAAAGATTCAATAGAACCTAACTTAGAAAGAAGATCTTTAAATAAAATCTTATCGGGCTTAAGAATTAAAAAACCCGAACTCCAATCTGCTGAAGAAAAATGAGTCTTTTTCTCGCCTTTTCTGTTTTTCTTAACTCTGGCGTACCACTCCACTCGCTGCTCTACATAGTAATCCTTGGGGTCTGTAACACAAAGTAAACTGGGAGAGTAGTCATGGTCGAATAGATGATCCATATTGTTCAGGTTCAAGACATCAGAATCAAGAAAAATAACACGATCATATTCTTCCAACGACCAACAGTACAGCTTATTAAAACAGGTTGGAAAACGATTATCAGAACCATAGGGATTATAGATAGGATCTACTTCCCTAAGTATAACATTCTTCAATTTAGACAACCGTGCTTTATTGGAATCGGATAACTCGCTAAATAAACAAACAACAGGGTAAGACGAGCCATTACTGGCAAGTGAGTTGTGTAAAGCAACCACTCCTTTAACATCACGATTCGTTGTAAGAGTTACGTAAGAGAAAGATTTCATGAACGCTTTGTTAGCTTAACCAAAAAGCCTGGGGACCTTCTTTGCATTTTTAATTTCTTTAGCTGCTTTTTATCCGCTCTTCTTTTTTTATTAAATATAAATTCAGAGCAAAATCCTGCAGACTCAAAAAGGACTTCCCACTTCTGAGCAGATAAGTTTGTTAAATGAAGGTTGTCAAAGCCATGACTCTTCGTGATGTCCTGCAACGTCTTATCGGTTTCAGGTATGGTCGCTATCTCTAGAAAACACGCCCCAGAGGGAGCAAGGATTCTATACACCTCAAACAAAGCCTTTGGGACTTCAGTAATATCTAAATGTTCAAACACATCTGACGAATATGCAAAATCAAAAGAAGACTCCAGGAAAGGAAGTTTTGTTGCAGACGCCACTTTAACATCAAGCAAACCCCTATCTAGACACATCTCTATTGCCTTATCTGCTATATCAATGCCCGATAAATTTTTAAAACCAGCATGTTGCAACAGCACCAAGGCCGAGCCCTGAGAGCAACCGATATCTAAAATCCCACTGTCTTTTCCGGCATCTTTTAATAGAAGTTTTATGATATTATGCGAATGACAAGTATCATAGTCTCCATGATAACCCGCCTCGTATAAAGAGTCGTATAATTTTTTATTTTTCATAAGGTGTTAATTTTGTTGTTAGTTATTAAAGCTTTTATAAAATTAGCCTCTGCAGACCCGTCATGATGACTTCTGACTTTTGTCTTATCGTAATAGTGCTGATGCTTTCCAGAAAAATTGTCAAAGCCACAAACGCTAACTTTATGAAAACCGACAACGTCTAATAAAAACCAGACTGTTATAACACCAGTAGAAGCCCACTTAGTTTTTTTACGACTCCACGGAGAAGAAATATTGAATGAAGAATTGTACTCGGTAAGTAATTCGTTAACACCCAAAACAAACTCAGAACCAGGAAACATCATAAGATACTTAGACGGAGCAACGCAAGAGTCACCTTCGCAAATTGCTCGGACCGAGTTTACAGATATCTCACAAACCAGATCAGAAGTCTTACTTAATACATCGTTGTAGGAAAATTCATTACAAGAAGAGTTGCGAGCCCATATGTTAAACTTTTTACCAACGTCCTCCTCAAAACCTTTAATCACAGGATCACCAAAACGAACTACGTAATCAAAACCATCAATTGTCTCCCCAAGACTAGACCCGACCATAGAAGGACCATTACCTACAAGAACTAAACTTTTGCTTACGTCTAACATTTTTTAACGTCCAAACTCATACCCGAAATATTCTATATCCGTAGCGTAGCGTCTTGCTACCATGTCTCGGGTCTCATCATCGTAGTATTCTGTGTAGTGTTTTCCAGGTGACTTGTTTGTATGAGGTAATTCCAAGTCCCAACTATTCGCGCCACACAGATTAGACCAATCTCTATCCAAGGTCTCAAAACGCAAAACCCTATCAAGGCAAGGCTCGTTTCTTTCGTTCATAACGAATGTAATCTGGCTGTACTCGTGCCATTTAATCCAGGAGTATTGTTTGGGACTCGAAGGATCTTTATGCTTAGAAGTCGAAAAGTATTTTTTAGAAGGACGTGGTAAATCTCTGTTCACTCCAAACCACTCGTCGGCCAGACAATTCACAAAATCCTTGAAAGAATCCCCGCTCTTGCTTAGTAATTCCCGAAGGTGCTGCCTTCTCGTAGATAACCATTTTTGCGACGAGTCAGAATTAGAGTCGGCAACTAGGTCTTCGTCGGAATAATTCATTAGCTTAAAGTCATACTTATAAGTGGACACAAGCCTAGACCAAGGGTTGCGCACAATCGCGAACTTACAATACTCGTCGAAATGTCTGCCATAAGAAGGATTGTGATGAGGCCGCTCATATAGTTTCTTAAACGGGTACTCCATATTAGGCCTGCTGCCTCCCCAGTAACCCCTCATTGAAAATGGAGGTGCATGCCTAGCGGAGCCCTGATGATATATATCCGAAAAACCAAAGGCCCTCTCTACCGAAGATCCAGCGTTCTTAGGAATATGAACGAAGATGCATTTATGTTCGTGGGATATCATTTCTATTTTCCAAATTCATACCCGAAATACTCAATATCTTTTGCGTATTTTTCCGCAACGATTTGACGAGTTTCATCATCGTAGTATTCGGTGTAGTGTTTTTTTTCTTTTCGTTGAGTTGTTTTCGCCTTAGGATAAACAAAATCATCGACATCAAACCATTTACCAAGTATGCGCTTAGTGTCCTTTTTAAGGTTTTCGTAACGAATGTAGTCGTCTGCAATATATTCCTTTTTCAGAAATACCCAATCGCTAAACGCGCCAAGAGATTCGCAACCTTTTGATAGAACGAAATCTTTAAAATTTTTATTTAATTTTTTGATGCTTTTTTCCCAAAAATACCAAGAAACAACCCTGTCGAAAGGGTTTCTGACGGTGATGAACTTAAAATAAGAATTAAATTTATCTTCTCCAATTTTATTCTTTATACGTAGAGGAGGTGAATGATTGGCAAATCCATTGTAATTGCGTGGTTTATGGGTAGGGGAATCTCCTTTTGATATTGGGGTGACAATATCTGTATCATTCACTAAATCACTCAGTAGTATTTCGGTTGAAGTCCCCGCGACTTTCTTGGCTTTAAAGTATATAAATTTATGTTTGTGTGAAATAATCATCACTATTCTCCAAATTCATACCCGAAATACTCAATGTCCTTTGCGTATTTTTCCGCAATGATTTGTTTTGTTTCTTCATCATAGTATTCGGCGTAAGGCTTGTGCTTCGTTTTATTTTTATGAGGAAGTCGTTGTCGTGGAATTCCAATTTTGTCACAGACGATATTAAAGTCTTCTTGAAGGTTTTCAAACCTTATGGCAAAATCAAGTTCAGACAATGGATCTAAAAATTTAATTTGGGGAATTCTGTGGGTTTCAAAATGTTTATCGAACCAACCTTTGTAGAAAAAGTCGAAAAAATTACTATCCACCCTAAAAAAAGAATCTAAAAAATCCCGAAAGGATAAACCTTTAAATAGCCCCTTGAATTGATTAAGTGGATCGTTTGTATGCCAATAATACTCAGAAACCATTTTGTCGTAAGGATTCCTGCAGACAGAAAACTTAAAATATGTTTCGTAGATGCCGGGCTCATTTTGTTTATACCAAGAGAGGGTCGGGTGCTGGTCTCTACGCTTATTCAAAAGACGCAGAACGCCATTAGGGAAAACTTTTTCAACACTCGTCCCTCCTGTCTTGGGTATATGTACAAAAATACATTTATGTTCGTGACTTATCATAACTCGATATTGTAATAAGTCCTCCAGAATTCATTAAGGTACTTAAAGCCCCATGTGTCTTTTCCCCACCCAACTTTGCCCCCCAAGTAGTGCAAATTAAACAAAGAATCTTTTTGTTTTTCGAATCTTTCCTTTCCGCCGATGCGGTTATCAAAATTCCATACACTATAATTGTACTCCTCCGGAAGAATTGTGACATTATTGCCAAAATAGGAAACATAGAAGCCCTGGTCGGTTCCATCATAAGAAGGTAACTTGCCCACTTGATTAATGATCTTATCAAACTCTTTTTCATTGGGGCTTAACATCAAAAAACCACCATTCCAAGTAAGTGGTGGGGCGGGCCCTTCTTCGTATACCGACATTCCCCTTTTTTTTCGCCATTTGGCTCTTTCTTTTTTGAAGAAATCAGAACAACGACACGCACAAATACCGCCGTCATTAATTGGATGTTTGAATAAAGAATCCATGTTTTTAAGATTTAAAACATCCGAGTCCAGATATATAACCCTTTCGTACTCCACCAAACCCCAACAATGCAACTTATTAAATATCGTCTCGAATCTGTTATGTCTATCTTCATAGGGGTTATAAATATTCGACACTTTCTTTAGCCTGACACCCAAATCAGAAAGTTTTTTTATGGAATGTTCGGACAATTCAGAATACAAACAAACTAAAGGGTGATTAGACTTATTGGATTTTAAAGATTTGTATAAAGCAACGACTCCTGGAACGCTATCTTCCATGGTAAGAGTCGCGAAACCAAACTTATGTTCGTGACTTATCATTTTCTTTCTCTTGGGCCTCTTTCAATTCTTCCCTACTATCTATATTTACACTATGCTCCATCAGGAAACCCTTTATTTTAGAGCCTGACATGGATTTTTTGTCCATAATCACAGAGGATCTCACAACGTCAATATTTCCATTATGAAGGTAAGCACTTGGTAAAAGTTCCGTCTGCTGATTCCATGGTTCATATACGTTTTCCATGGAATACTTAAGCGTCCTGACCTTAGGAACAATAGGCGTAAGGTCTTTGTTCCCATCCATGTACCACATTTTAAACGGAGGGTGCAAGACTTTCTCTACCGTCCTGCAGCTATCATAATCATCATTCTCCATAAGAAATTTAATCATTTTATCCATAATTTCAACTGACCGGTGGGGAGAAGTCGGTCTTAAATGCACACAAATATCCGGAAAATAAGAATCATCCCGCCTTAATGCTCTTAAGCAATGATCAAAACATTCAAAATCCGAAGAACAATCCCCGCTGATTTCCTCGGGTCGAAGAAAGGGCACGTCTGCCCCGGCTTGGGTCGCCACCTTTCCGTACTCCTTGCTATCTGTACTAACAATAACCCTATTAACTAAACTAGACTCTAGAGCATGGCTGATGGAAAGCTCTAATAAAGATTTGCCGCCGACCTTTTCGAGGTTCTTATGCCTGATACTTTTACTTCCGCTTCTTGCGGGTATAATGGCCAAGACATTCATCGTTAAGTATGCCCCGTTTTACTTTCTTAGGGTCTTGCGTTTTTTCTTTTCGTCTTCCGTTACAACTTTGATCCCATCGCCCAAGGCCAACTCAAGTTCTTTGATTCCCCGGGCAAGTTTAAACATTCCGTGGGGCTCTACGCTACATAATTGATCACTACCCCACATAGACTTGTCTAACGTGACGTGACGCTCCACCACTTCGGCCCCAAGAGCTACAGATGCTATCGAGGAAGTAAGTCCATACTCATGACCACTGTATCCAATCTGGTGTTTGGGATACTTTTTCTTTAACTCTCTTATGTAATTTAAATTAAGATCTTCCGCCGGAGCAGGATAAGAAGAATTACAATGAAGAATGCAAATCGATTCACAGTTGGCTGACTCCAAAACCGAAACAGCCCTATCAATCTCTTCTTCCGTACTCATTCCGGTGGACATTATAATCTTTGGGAAAATCTTAGCGCACTTACGAAGCACATCCTCTTCGGTTATACTAGCTGATGCTATCTTTACCCAAGGTAATTTATAATCGGAAAGAAAATCTATGGAGTCCTCGTCCCAGGGAGAGGCAGACCAGTCGATTCCTCTCGACTTACAATAAGCGTCAATCTCGTCGTATTCTTCCTTCTCGAATTCTACTTTGTATTTATACTCCAAATAAGTCATTGTTCCCCAAGGGGTATCTTTTTCGATATTTTTTTGGTGTTCGGGGACGCAAACATCTGGGTTTCTTTTCTGGAACTTAACGGCATTAAAGCCAGCCAAAGCAGAAATATCAATAAGCTTTTTAGCTATATCCATGCTTCCGTTATGGTTAATTCCAATTTCAGATATTAGGTATGTTTTCATGATTCATCTTGAGAGTCTTTTAAAGCTCTTATTTTTGTGTTTTCCTTTTCTAGTTCAGCCGAAATAGCTGCGTCAGCATTTTCTATCCACCTCTGAAAGAACCATTTTTTCTTTTCTTTTGGTTTCTTTATTTTGCCGCTATCTTTTAAGAACCCATCTTCGTTTCTTGAGGCAAAATAAGAACTAACTTCTTTATGCAGTTCTAACTTGTCATTGGCCCATTCAATCGTTCCGCTATCTGAGTATTTGATGTCTGACGAAGGATCATATTTATGCCTAACTAAAACATCATAACGATCTGTATACTTTTTGTCTTTAATGCTTCCGTGGTACATTGTTTGAAGAGAAGTATAACTGTAACCAACACTGCCGTTTACAGCCTTGCTCCATTTTTTACACCAATCTATATAAGCTAGTCGATAATCCGGAAAATCATATGTGAAAACGGGGTGGGTATTGCAAGCCTCTGCTATATTGAGAGAATTATAATGCATGCCATACCAGATCAAGGCGTCTCCGCCCCCAATAATACCTTTGTCAAACAAATTGCATTCAGCAAGAACTTCCGACCTAGCGGCCCAACCAAACCCGGAGTCTCCTTTCTTGGAATATATCATGCCGGTATCCTTGAAGTATCTAGCGGAACCATGCAGATAAAGTCTATCGGAGTATACTTCCCCGTTCTTTACTTTTTTCCATTTATATTTGCACACCTTTCCGAAGGTTTGGCAGATTTTATATTGCTTCAATGTATCAATAATGTCCTGATGCCACATTGTATTATCAAAAGCTATGTCCGCGTCGAACCAAGCTATATTCTCATAACCCTCAGACAATAACTTCTTAATCCCAATATTTAACAGAGCTTCCTTTTGCCAAAGTATCGAACTTGAATTAACTTTAAGCGTTTCCATTTCTTCGGGCAAGGAAAATTCATCCGATCCGAAAGACAACTCAACTACGCAAATATCATCCGTACAAAACTTAATGTTTTTATAAAACTGCATGAAGTTTTCTTTCCTGCTTTCAAAATGGCAAGGATTGAAGTAACAACATACTATTCCTAATTCTTTATTCATCAACTAAAAGCTAATTCGTCAAGTATGGGCCTAATAGAGTTAAAAACTCTAAGCCTATAACCTTTCTTTAGCAGAAGGGCCGCTCCCTTTATTAGTATATTCCCCATCGCTCATCTGATTCGAGATGGAACCGCATAAAAACCGACAACCATAAAGCATAATTCCATAAAAGAAGAAAGCATGAGCCCTCCGGTTAGTCTTACCACCACTAAGTCTTCGGAGCCCGTAAACCAACTAAAAAAGCCAACTCTTGATCCCTCTCCCTTGGGGACTACTATATCATATTCGATGCCCGGATTCATGGCGTAAAAAACCATAAGAAAACACAGGGTAAACGTCAGAGACATAAACAAAATCCTACGAGTGACCTTAACGAATGGATCCTTCGCTTGTTCTATCTGGTTGTCCAGTATAGCCTGAATCAGGGTGCTGTCCCTGGCTGCAATAAGTAGTTGCTGTTGCCTCTTATGCTCTAACCAGAAATTAATCAAATTGGCTCCCAACTTGATGCCTGCCCCGATAATCGTGTTTAATACGATGCCCATCGGAGGTCTGTTCTTTTATGAAAGCGCGTCGAATTGAGCCTTACTGCAAAACTTGGTCAGCTTAGTGCCGTCATCATCAACCGACTGAAAGGCATGCCTGACCTTTACGGCCCCACTCTTTAATGTTTGCTCAAAAGTCTTCTTGGTGACCTTAGATTCATCAATCTGAACCTTGCATTTTTTTTTAACGTTATAGAATTCTATCATAATATTTAGGTTTGAGTTAAATTATTTTATATGTATACATAGTTTTACACCGAAAAACTTATATTGACACAGAAATAGATAACTATTGACAGCTTTCGCATATTTCGCCATTGGCCATAGCGGTTAAGCTACAAGAATCCGACTGTTGATCTTCAATGGGTTGAGCTGAATCCGATGTGGCTTTCTCTATTTTGCTAGCAGCTCGATTTCTTAAATAGTAGGTTGTTTTTAAGCCGCTTTCCCAACAATACATATAGATGTCATTAAGGTACTTCAGGGATGTTCCTTTGTTGTATAAATTAAAGCTAACAGACTGATCTATCCATTTCTGCCTAGCCGCATTACAATCGATCAACTTAAACATATCTCTATCAAAGGCTGTTTTGTATTTATCCTTTATATGAGCGGGTATATCTCCATTTAAAAGGGAAAGGTCTCCGTCTACGCTTTTAATCAAAGAGGCAACCTCCGGACTCCATAACCCCTCTTTTTTCATATCATTTACGAAATGTTCGTTTGTTATGTAGAAATTGCCACTTTTATTTTCATAAACAAATAATACTGAGAAGTTAGGTTCGATACTTTGTTCCACCCCATTAATATAACCTATGGTCGCTGTTGGGGCTATTGCCATAACATTGGAGTTTCTCATTCCATGATCCTTTATGGAACTCTTTACTTCAGACCAGTCAAAATTAGTTGTCCTGCTCTTTGGCTTTCCTTTGTATTCCATAAGAGCATTCCAGCTGTCCAAGGGCATTACTCCTTCATCCCAAAGCGAACCTCTGAAGGATTCATAAGGCCCCCTTTCTTTTGATAGAGTACTACTGGCAAGTATCGCCTCTTTGCTGTAAAATTCAAACAACTTGTCATTAAACTTTATAGATTCTTTGCTGTCTATAGATATATCAAGCAAATGAAGGGCGTCATGAAGCCCCATCATTCCTAAGCCTATCGGCCTATGCTTGAGGTTTGAGTTTTCCGCTTCTTCGGTGGGATAAAAATTAATGTCAATAACATTATCGAGCATTCGGATGGCCAAGTGGATACTCTCAGACAACATAGTCCAATTTATGTCCCTGTTCGAGACGCCGCCGTCCTTGTTATATGTTTCTCGAAGATGGTTAACTATGTTTATTGACCCAAGATTGCAAACAGCAGTTTCTCCGATCTTCGTCTTTTTCCCGGAAGAATATGAGGAAGCTTTTGTGTGCAAGGTTATCTCTGTGCAAAGGTTAGAACTATGAACTGGCCCCTCGTGTTGATTGGTATACCTAATATTGCAAGGGTCTTTGAAGGTGTTCCATGGATGAGATGTCTCAAAAAGGACCTTAAGCATTTTCTTCCATAATTCCTTTGCTTCAACCTTGTTGAAAGACTTGATCTCTCCTTTGTCTGCTCTTTTGCAATAAAGATCATAACGCTTATCGAATGCTTCTCCGTATAAGCCGTGTAGGTCTGGGCACTCTTTTGGATCGAACATGTACCAAGAACGTTCTTCTTTTACCCTGTTCATAAAGGCATCTGGAATCCAAGAAGCCGTATTCATGTCATGACATCGAAGGCGATCATCCCCCGTATTCCTTCTTAAGTTCAAGAAGTCTTCATAATCCATGTGCCAAGGCTCTAGGTACGCACATCCAGCACCGGGCCTTTTACCTCCTTGATTTACTGCAATTAATAAATCATTATATATTTTAAGCCAAGGAACTAGCCCACTAGAGACGCCATTTGTGCCGTTAATGTGGGAACCCGAAGATCTGAACGGCGTTACATCCAAACCTAAACCCCCCGCGAATTTAGATTTTCTGGCTTCCTGCCAAGCTCCATCAAATATCCCATCAATGCTGTCGTCAAATGTATTTAAATAACAAGACGAAAGCTGAGAGTGCGTTGTTCCGCTATTAAATAGGGTTGGCGTGGATGGAGTATATTTAAACTGACTAATCAAGTTATAAAATTTTATAGCCCAATCATCTTTGTCTTTTTCGTTTATAGATAAACCCATTGACACTCTCATCCAAAAAGCTTGGGGAGACTCAACTACCTTGCCTTCCTCTCTAATTAGATATCTGTCGTGAAGGGTTTGGATTCCTAAATATTTAAAACTCTTATCCCTGTCTAAATCTAGCGACAGACTGAGTTTTTTAAGGTCGAAAGATAGTAATTTCTTATCTAACCTTCCGGCCTCAACAAGCTTTTTTGTGTTTTGGACGAAAGACTTTCTATATTGCAAGTCAAATACATCAGAGTCCACGCCTTCTTTGAATACCTCTTTGTAAAGACAGTTTAAGACTAGGCGAGCTGTTGCGTAAGAATAATTCGGCTCTTTTTCTATTTTTTCTCTTGATGATAATATTAAAGCCTGGTCTATTTCGGCGGTGGAGATTTTATCATAAAGTTGTAGTTGGGCGTCCAGAACTATCTCGCTAGCTGAGACATCTGGCAGCTCTGCACAGGCTCGTTGGGCGCAAGCATTGATTTTATCAACATTGAATAGCTCCAGCCTTCCGTTTCGTTTTTTAATTTGCATTGAATTATGTTTATCTTATTTTTGTCTTCTTCATATCCTCTTCCATCATGTCACCAACCAAGTCCGAAAATGTATACTCAGGATGCCAACCCAACTCTGACTGAGCGAGAGAGGCATCTCCGCACAAAAGAGAAACTTCGGCGGGTCTATAAAACGAAGGGTCAATCTCAGCAATGGTCACCCCGTATGGCTTGTATATTATTTTCTCATCCAGACCCTCGCCTTTGAATTCTATTGGGAAACCTGCATAATCAAAACAAGTTATCAAGAAGTCTCGAACACTTCTGGTCTCCCCGCTAGCAATGACATAATCTTTTGGAGCCTCTTGGTTCAACATAAGCCAAACAGAATGAACAAAATCTCTAGCATGACTCCAGTCCCTTTTTGAGTCTATGTTTCCTAGTTTCAAAACTTCGGGGCGAGAATCGTTTTCTATAAGAACTTTCATCTCTGAAATGGCTTTGGTTATTTTTCTGGTGACAAATTCTTCGCCCCTTCGAGGGGACTCGTGATTGAATAACCACCCCTGCACAGCATATAGGTTATAGCTTTCTCTATATACCTTGACCAAATGCCTCGCAGCTGCTTTGCTGGCTCCATATGGGCTTCTTGGCCTAATCGGATGGGATTCGTCTTGCGGTGTATAAACCACATCCCCAAACTCTTCCGATGTTCCTGCGTTATAAAACCTACATTGAGGCGAATGGGTTCTTATGGCCTCTAGTATATCTAGAACCGAGGTGGCGTTTGTCTCAAACGTCACCTTGGGTAAATCCCAGCTAGCCCCAACAAAAGATTGCGCCGCAAAATTAATAAAATAATCCGGATCTATGTCTCGAATGGTGTTGTCTAAACTATGCGAATCCGTTAAGTCGGCCTGAACTAATTTAAACCTATCATTCTTTATGTGTTTAATTCTCTCTGTGTTTGGCCAGCTTGTTTTTCTTACCAGCCCATAGACTTCAATGTTGTTTTTAGACAACAGGTAGTCTACCATGTAACTGCCATCTTGACCCGTAACTCCGGTTACTATAACTTTTCTTGCGCTCATTATAGACCTAACGATTTTTTATAAAGCGGAAACCATTCATCTATAGAGGTGGTTGGTCTCCACCCCAACAGGTCAAAGGCTTTTTTGTTGTCAGCGAGAGTTTCTTTCGGTTCTGCCACCGCATCAATGTAAACTTTTGGGCCTCCCACTATGTCGGCTAATTCATTCACAGACCTATTTTCTCCATTTCCTATATTAATAACTTCACCCTTTCCAACCTTGTCGGAGTTTGCTGATAATATATTGGCGGAAACTACATCCCCAACATAGGTAAAATCTCTTCTTTGTTCGCCATCTCCTGTAATGGTCATAGGTTTACCTTCTAGCCTTTGTTGGGTGAAGATCCCCGTGACTAAAAGATAAGCCCCTTCTGTTGCCTGATTTTCTCCAAAAACATTAAAGTAACGCAAGCTGACGGTTTCTAATCCATATACCAAGGAGAACATTCTACAGTACTGCTCCCCTATTACTTTTTGCAACCCATAAGGACTGACCGGATCAATAGGGGCTGTTTCTGGGGTTGGCAATATAGTGGCGTCACCGTAGGCCGAGGAGGATGCGCTATATACTAACCTTCTGACTCCTGCCTTGTGAGCCATCCACAGAAGATTCAGTGTTCCGCCTACGTTTGTGTCATTAAATGAATGAGGGTTAACAATAGATGGTTGAACTCTTGCCAAGGCAGCTAGATGAAAAATAGTATCTACTCCGTCCATTTCTTTAATAACTTGATCGAAATACGTAGGATTCTTTGGGCTACAACCATTTAGGTCTGCCAATATAAATTTAGCATCAGGGTTAAGGTTTTCTTTTTTGCCTGTTAAAAGATTATCAACGACAATAACTTCATGGCCTAACCCAACTAATCTGTTTACTATATTGCTGCCTATAAAGCCAGCTCCGCCTACAACCATATATTTCATTGCTCTCTCTCCGCTAAACGATTAAATAAAAAAACAAAAGCTTTGGCTGCGCAGTCCGGAATTACTCCGTTTCCAAGGGCTTTAAGGCGCTCCAGTCTTCGGATAGTTGGGTCCACATTAAAGAGGGAATCTCCGACTTGACGAACCTGCTCAGCATTAGGCTCTCCACCCAATTCGGATTCAGGACTCCGCTTCTCCCCTTTGATCCCAGATCCCTCCTCAGGGTCGCATCCTTCGGTCTGTAGGTTCCCACATGATCGCTGGCTTGAGGGGTTGACCATTTTTTCGCTTCCTGATTGAGAATCTTCCCCCCCTTGCTTTTTTTTCTGCTTCCCGGATTTCCGGCTCTTGGGGTGGGCCAAGACAACTCTTGGTTCTTCCCATTCGTTTTGAGCGTCTCTTGGTCTTGATGGCCATTCGTTTGACAAAAAACTTCCACTTCCAATCTCCTCTTTGGATTCCCTAAGTTTATCTCTTTCTGTGATGGCCCATTCGCACTTGACACCCTTGCGGTGGGCCAAGAGCCAGACACGCTTCCTCCTATGAGGAGCGAAGACTTCCTCCGCGCTAAATATTCCGACCTCAACTGTATAATCCAACTCTTCCAGTCTTTCGATGCAGTGGCCAATAACAAGCCCCCCTCCGGGCATTTTGGCAGAGAGCAGTCCTTCGACGTTTTCTGCAAAGAGCCATCCCGGTTGCATAATTTCAACTCCGTCTGATATGATATCGAAGAGCCATCTTTCATCTTTGACTCCTTCTCTTTTTCCGATACTGGAGACTGGTTGGCAGGGCCAACCAAAGGTAAGAATTCCTTCACCCATGATTGGACGAAACTCTTCCCACGGGAAGGTATTAACATCCGAGAACAAAGGGCATGGCTCCAGCAATCCTTCTTCCATCTTCGAGAGAAGGAGGGAGCAGAGGAAGGTTTCCCTCTCCACCATAGCGACGCAGCGAATATTTTCGAGCACTTTTCCGATTCCAATTTCGATCCCGGAATATCCGGTGCAAAGCGATATAGTAGGGATGATGGAAGGAATATTGGTTGACTCTTCATTGTTCGTCATTAAAGTAGTCTATCACCGATAAACCTTTGTCGTCAATATAATAATCCGCAGAAAGTTTTATTCCACACCTAAGTTTATGAAACTTCAGCCCCCAGCCGATAAGCTGAGAATATGTTCGGGCTAACCAATTGATGCCTGTTTCGGAACCTCTTGCTGTATCGATAATAATGAAATTCCCTTGTTCGTATAGTTCGTTGACTTTTTTAATTCTAGACTCGTAAGGATATGATGACATGTAATCTGTTTTTTCGCCTATCTTAATATAGCATAGAGTATCGTCTAGGTCAAAGCAATAAGTTTTTTTATCCATTGTATTCGCACTCTCCCAAATGTATTGTTGTGTGGCAATTGGGACAAAGAAGCATTAAATTTTCATTCAGGCTAGACCCGCCCTCTGATTTAGGCTTAATGTGGTGAACTTGAAGAATGTTATAATTCTTGTGTTCGCATTTTTCGCATTGAGCCCCTCTTAGTTTGGCCAACCTCTCCTTTAACTTGTTGCCTCTAACCGAAGTATTTTTTCCTTTTTTTGAATTATATCTAGCTCCCTTCCGGCTCTTGTCCGCGCATTTTCTTGAACAATTTTTTTGATTCCCTCCTGCCTGACCGAGAAATTCTTTGCCGCATTCTGGGCATTTTTTTTCATTTGTCCTCTGGGATTTGCCATTGCATGCTCTACTGCAAAATACCAATCCAGCCAACAACTGAGAAGGCCTTCTGTATATCCTCTTTTTGCAAAGCGAACAAGAGCAGTTCGGCTTCCTTCTTATTTTAGGTCTTTTTTTTCGCATTAAAGAGATGCTCTCCCTTTATCGATGAGCCAATCCATTTCGGGACGATCAACTAATTCGTTTCGACTAATGGAGGCGGGGATAACAAAGGGATTTACACCAGATCTCTTCATCTCGTGAAGTAAAGCATGACAATCTTTAGGGAAACACGTTCCCCCAAACCCTCTTTTCCCGTCAATTCCAGGAACTAAGGTATGCCCTCCTCCGATTCTGGAATCGGCAGAAACCAAGGATCTGACTTCTTCATAATCAATCCCCTTTTGCCTGCAATAGTCTTCAATCTCATTGAAGTAAGACACCTTTACGGACAAGAAAACATTCTTTGTATATTTAATTAACTCCGCAGCATTGATCGAGCATTTGAATAACTTCTTATTTTTAACGTCAGAGGCGAGAAATACTTTCTGAGTAAGGTCAAAAAGAGAATCGTCTTCTGTGCCGAGTATCCATTGCTCGCAATTAATGAAATCCTCTTTCCAGTTTCTTTCTGTTAAGAATTCAGGCATAAATGAGATGCCTAATTTTTCAGAAGTCCCAGGCGGAACTGTAGATCTTAGTATTATCCATTTCTGATTATCAACTAATCTAATCCTAGAGACAACAGATTCGACTATGTCGAGGTGACATTCTCCATTTTCTGACATTGGAGTGGGGACCGCAATAAATATGATTCCACTATCCATAACGAAGTCGTTAAACGACATGCCCTGTGGTTCTACCTTGGTCGGGTCTATGTCCCAAACCTTTACATTTACATTTGGCCTAAGCATTGTCATCGCCCTTCCGACGAACCCATTGCCTACGACCCCTATTGTCAGAGATTCCATTAGCCTAATTACAGGTTAATAAAGCGTTTGGGATGCTTATTTTGTTTTTTTTATCCCTACACTAAATCCAAAAAAGGGGCTAAGTGTTTTTAGAATATAGAGTATTTGTCGCCTTTAGGTTCATAGTAACTAGCCAAGCTGGATTCCACTTTCTTTTCGATTAACTCTCGAGGTTTATGTCAATACACTTAATGTTTTTTAAAAAAGATTTTTCAGATGCTAATAATATTTTCGATATGTTTTTATTGAATAATTCTATTCCGTTATCGTACCCGCATTTTTCAGTCACATGTTTGTGCGCCAATTCCGTTTTATCTTTTAAAGCTTTTTCGTCCTTGATGTAATATTTTAATTTCCTGATAATTTCATCGGATGTCATCGCTTCATTTAACTCAATGATAAGTTCTTTGTTGTCAGACCATTCCGAGGGAATGTTTCCCGCTACAGCAGTGTTGCAAGCTGGGACTTCAAGGTATTTTTTAATGAGACAATCCCTCTTGGACCTAGTTGATATTCCTATTTTAGATTTATTTATCTCTCTAGCTAAGGATTCTCCTTGCGTTGGGTTGTGGCCGTGGTATCCCCCGAATGGAATATGCTTCACATTTAGATCCGAAGCTAATATTAAATCAAATAATCTCTTCCTGAATGGATAAATAGCCTCCTCTGTAGAACCATAAAGAATTATATCATATTCTTTGGGAAGATTATAATCTTTAAATGTGTCTAAATTTATAAAATGAGGATAGTCTAGATATTCAGTATCGCTTGGAAGCTTTGACTGGATAAGGCTGAAGTCATCGTTTTTGCAATGATTAAAAACATAATCAAACCCTCCCAGCTTGAAAGAATTGAAGATATATTCCGGGTAGTGCATGTCCTCAATTATTAAGGCCTTACTACAGTCATAGGAGTCTAAATTTTCAACTATTAATCTATCGTGTTTAAAGTTTTCGGCATGAATTATTAAATTCGGCTCAAATCCTAATAGCTCGACCAGGCTCCTAATGTCAATCCCTCTCTCCGTTATTCCA